>JAABUS010000713.1_pt1 | contig 81625 bp, 75 predicted proteins | sample 5560161 | NCBI WGS metagenome assembly JAABUS01 (sample SAMN10711885, study PRJNA513376) | rock metagenome | isolation source: Antarctica rocks | place: Antarctica: Victoria Land, Trio Nunatak nord | collected 2016-01-04
TTTAAACTCCTATTGCCTGATGATAATCTCCAAATTCAAATGCGACGCAGCGCTGCCTGTCCGGACACTTCCACCACCCCTGGCCTTGGTGAACTTCCCCTAGATTGCACGGCTACTGTTCCGTACCAAGTCTCTAAAGTACCCAACCGTCAGGACTAAGGGAGAATCTATGTAATCATGTAATCCTCGTAACCATCCGACCATCGGGTTGGGAAAATGCTAGAAGCACACTAGAATGAAAGAGACTTCTGTCTCGGCTTCGGGAGCTCTTCCGCGACTGAGACTAAAGTGCTTACTCCATGGACCATACCTTGCCTTAACCGACGGATTATTAGGTGCTTTACTGCCCGTTGCTGTCTTGAAATCGGAACGTCCGTTGCAGAACCCGATTGATCACAATCGAGCTGGAGCTACGGAATACTGCCATGTAAGTAAGTGGGTGGCAAGGCGTCCCAATCTGAGAGCAACGAGCCATCGGAGGATGGACCATTAGTGGAAATCGTCGCGATCCTAATCAATCAGAATTACCAATTACTTGTTGCTGTCATGAGAATCATTGACTCATACTGTCGAGGCTTTGTCTGATGGCTTGGAAGCAGAACCTATCAGTAAGGTAATGCTTGTCCGGGGCGCATATAACCCATGCGTCGCACAGATAACATGTACCATGTACCATAACCAGTTCTAACAGTAGCAAAGGGTGCAATGAGAGATATAATAACTTACTACTACTATATACAGTACGGATTTAGCATGGAAATACTTGCGCCGAAGCGAGAAAAAGCGTTAATGGCACTTCCGAGTCGGCCAATCAGAAACTACAGTACAACGGCAAAAGCCACAAATAGGATGAAGACTAATGAGCGTTCGAAGGTATGTAGATACCTATGTACAACAGTTGTTCTACAGAGTAAGTCTTTCTGTTTCCAAATGTCCACTCTCCAGATTCCAATCCGATGCTCCTTGCCGTGTCGTGCGTGTCCCAGCGGCCGGAAGCCGTCCCGGCGCTTTGAAACCCAGGGCAAGTTCTCACTCTCCGTGTGAGATACTCGGTAGCCTGTAGGTATGTACCTTTCCGTCCGAACACCTGTCTTGGCAGATGGCATGACAACCCACCGTGGTTGAAATCCGAGATCTCAGATTTGATTGATGATTCCCATTGTCTCATGCACGAGACGCATTCGGTAAGGCTCTGGAAGGGTGGCAGCGTCGGATCTCACATCTGGTGTGCATCCTGCAATGCTCAAATCTCCATGTACACGCAGGCAAGCGCAAGCGTACGATGCATCGGTTTCAGATACCTTATGCCTTCAACACTGGCAACACCACCCAAGGAAATACGAAGTACGAAAGCAGCAGGTACAGGTACAACCAGGCATCCATCCATCCATCCATCCTCCGAAGCTTTTCATTTAATTCTACATCACCATTAAAAATTAAAAATTAAAAATATAATTATTGTTGTATTAATGTTATTTCTGGAAATTGCTGAGTCGATCGGTTTCTGCTCCCCGGTCCGGCCCCTCCTTCCCTGACTCCCCTAATCTCCTTAGCGGCTTGACGGTAATGCAGTGTCAGCTGCAACGATTCGCACCGCCATCAGCGCTGGGTCAGGGACGAACTGCAAGTCTGCATCAACGTCGTGGTTGCCACGTGGACTTTCCAAGGCCAAAATCGTTAGAGTAGAGTACTACCTTACCTAGCCCGTACCGTACCGTACAGTCGGAAAGAAAGTAAGTATGATTCTAAGGTAGATACTATTTTAATTCATTTGCTATCGTGTCACCTGACAACTCCACCCCTTATGATTACCAAGCTAGGTATTGTATCCTCCAAATGCGTCGTGGTCTCGCGGATAATTCCACATTTGGGCTGTCTTTTCTTCAGCGTTCATATCCCAGTTATGTCACCGCGTATCCAGCAGTCACTCACATGCTGACTGCAGCGCCTGACGTGAGTGGGTTCCAGTTCTTCTTTCTCGCTATCCGATTACGCTATACAAGGTGACAACACAGTTACACAGAGAAGCATTCCGCAAGAGAGTCAAGATATGATGGCATGATAACGTTATCGTGCAGGGGGATCCGATAATGGCATGGCCATGTGCAATCTGCAGCCTTATAGAATACATATGTTCTAGAAAGCTGACAAGACCACGCCTGCAGGCTTTCGGCTTACGCGGACGACAATCGTGGAACTGATAGGAAGATTTCGCAATGTGGAGCCGGAGAGCGACTTTGCGTCATTTGTTTCGCCGCTTTGATACCCCTGGGCGTCCTGTGCCAGTGCCGTCAGCGTTCCAGTGTGAAGCAACGTAGCATGCACAGATATGTGCCGCAGGTGAAGGCTGAGTATGAGTAGCACACAGACGTGTGTGTGCCTTGTTTGGAGGCTGAGAACGAAAGGGGATGAGGATTGAGGGTTAGGGTTTCATATTGATTGTGCATGGACGGCGTAGTAGCGCGCCGTAGCCGCAGCCAAGTGAAACTCAGGTCATCATCCCCACCATTTCGATCCGCTAATTCCTAATCTTCCAACGGCTTGCCTCTTCCCCGTCACCATCCCCGTCACCATTGGAGGCAATCACTCTTTCCCTTGACATTTGTCAGCTTCCTCGGCGTCCCCCAAACCGCCCCCGCCCCACTGTCACCGATCAACTCCACCCCTCCCCCCCCACCCGCTCTTTCACCGCCCAACCTTCCACCCTCTCATAATTTTCCAGAAATGGCCACAGCGAATTGGCGGACCATAAATATTGACCTCCTCGACCCAGATTCTCCCGCCAACTTTGACAATTCCTCCCTCCTCCCATCCGTCCCCTCCGTCTCAGCCCAAGAAGTCCAAACCCTCTCAGGCCAGATAAAACAGCTCCTCCGAGGCGGTGATAGCGAAGGCGCTTTGAGGGGAACGCTGGAAAACGCGCCGTATGGTGGGGATGCCGGAGCGAAGGTGAGCCCAATGTCCCACCTCTCCCTACCCGCCCCCCAATCTCTTCCCGCAACAAGGCATAGGGGTAAGCGGAGAAGGAAGAGCATAGGGCTGGCATTATTGAGAAGACCCAATACTGACTCATAACTCTCCAGGACATCCATGTCGCAACCGTCGTCGAAATCCTCCAATCCATCAAACAATCAGACATGTCGCCCATGCTAAGCCGCATCTACGCTTCGGACGGCGGCACCGAAGTCCTCGACGTCCTAATGAAATACCTGTATGTTCCTTCATCTCCCACCCTCGCACCCCGCCCCCCACACCGCCCGCAAACTAAAACCCCCTCTCCCCCAATAAAGCTACAAAGGCATGTCCTCAACCCCACAATCTTCCTCCTCCACCACCACCTTCTCTACCGCCCAACAGCGGGCTCTAACCCCCCAAGCAACCGGGTTCTCGCAAATCCACTCCCGAGGCGGCGGCGAAGGCGGCGGGCAAGCCATGAGCGTGCTGCTGAGTTGGCACGAGAAGGTCGTTGAGATTGCCGGGTTGGGGGCTGTGGTGAGGGTGATGACGGATCGGCGGATTGTTTGAGGGAGGGGTTATGGGGTTGGGGAGGCTGGAGAGAGGGGATTGGGTGTAGGGGGGGGAGGGTCTCCCAGTGAGAATATAGGTGGAGTGGGGATGTGGTGGTCCGGGGTTGGTGAGCGGATGGCCAAGGGAAACGACAGCACAAGGACGAGGTAAATGAAGTGGCAGTGGGAGATGCGGGCACGCATAGGCACTGTTTCGCGCCAACAGCAACCCCACCATCTAAACAACCACAACCGCTCACACTCACACTCACACTCACCATATCTACCTTACCTTACCCAACAGCATCCCCCCAACATCCCCATCTCCCCCCCCTCCTTCGCCTCCACCTCAACCCCCCCCTCCCAAGCAAACCAAGCTAATCAAAAACACTAACAAAAAACGGTAAATACACTGACGTATGTATGTAGTGCGTGCACAACCACCCCTACCTACAGCCGCTAGTGGGTCAAAAGATTCCTGGCTTGTCTGCCTGGATGGATAGCTTCGTGGTGGTGGTGATGGTGGTGGGGAGAGTAGGGTTTCTGGTTGGACATTTACGCTCTGTTAAACGATCGATCGAACGGTGGTCTTGGTCTTGGTCTTAATCTCTTGTCTTTTCTTTTCTTTCTGTTTTGTTTTGTTTGAAATATATGCCTGGGGACTTTGCTGGTGGGAAAGGAAAAGGGGGAAGGGGGGCTAGAGTAGGTACTTTAGGTAGGTGATGTAGGCGGCGGAAGAGGTTGGTTTTTTTTTTCTTCGGGATGTGGGTTCGTTGTGGATGTTTATTCACTACTTCTATTTTCTTGTTCCGTTGTACGGATAGGTATAATCGGACTCCCCAAAGCTCCTTGATAATGTGCATGTTGGAGAGCGCTCGCATCTCCCCAGTCCCGTTTAGAGTGCTGGCACAAATGCCGCTGCTGCGCACCCAAATAAATACACCCTCATCAAACTTCTTCCCCTTACCTCTTGTCCTCCGGCCCCGGCGTTCGCCCCTCCAATACGTCCTTGATACTGACCACCCCGCTCCCCCTCTCCAGCGGCTGCGCCTGCCCCTCCCCCGGCGTCCACCCAATGACATAAATAACCCTCCACGTCGCCGGAATCGTCCCTTCCGTCCCATCCCCACCCCCACCCCCCTCGTTCCCATGCAACGCCCTATAAATCCCCTCATTCGCCACCAGCACCTCCCGCCTCAACCCGCCCATCTCCCGCGTCAGCGCGCAATTGCTCTCCCCCATCGCCTGCAGGTCCTGCATCAGCGCAAACGTAGACGGGTACTCGACAACGATGTCGTCCACGTCCACCGTCAGCAGCTTGAACCCCGCCCGCGACAGCAAAGAGCCCATATCCTTGACGTCCGCCAGCGGGCTGACATGCGTGCTCACGCCGCCGCGGCGCTCGAGGTCTGCGAGCTGCAAGCTCGTGCGCAGCTCGAAGAGGGAGTCGCCGCCGAAGATGGCGGCGAGGAAGGGGGAGTCGGGTTTTAGGAGGCGGGCGACTTGGGCGAGCAGGGAGGGGAGATCGTTGATCCAGTGGAGGGAGAGGGACGAGAGGATGGCGTCGAAGGAATGGGGGGGGAAGGGGAGTGGGGAGGTGTCGGGGTCGGGGATGGGGGTGCGGGTGTGGGAGGGGAGGAGGGCGTTGTAGGGGTGGGAGGCATCGCGGTGGAGGAGGGTGGGGGACCAGTCGGCCGAGGTGAGGGTAGTGAAGCGGGTTGTTAGGGGGGCGGGGGTGGACGTGATGGGGGAGGGAACGGTTTCGGGGGATGGAGATGGGGGGAGGGTAAGGGCGCGGGCGATGTTGCAGGCATTAGCCCCGAGGTCGAGGATGTGGGGAAACGAGCGGTTGATGTCCTGCGTGATGGGGTACGAGGTCAGATTGATTATCGTAGATAGTAATGATCGAGAGGCAAGCAGGAGATTTACAAGTAATCTTTCGCACAACCTCGAAGCGACCTCATCGCGGAGATAATCAACCTTGCGACTGGCTTCGGGATCAGAGGCTGCACGCTCTCGTTGCAGGTATTTGGCGTGGCTATTGAAGACCTGTAGGGTCGGGGCTCCGGGGGTTTGGATCGCGTAGGGGCGGGATTGGAGGCGCCTTCGGAGAGCGGGGTGGGGGAGAAAGGGGCGGAGGGATGCTGGCTTCATGATAAGAGAATGGATTGGGGGGTTAATCCATTGATTGCGGTCGGATGCTGGTGCATTGAAGATGGTGAAGATGGTTCAGGGTGATGACGTTCCATTGCATCATTACGCGGCTACTCCCAGGTGTCCCAGAAGCGAGAACCTTATGTACAAGTCAAAGCTGGCTATGTACCTTACCTGTATGTATGTATGTACGCCGGAGATCTGCTGGCGGGACGGGGGCGGGTGGGGGCCCGCGGAACTTACCTTACTTTAGGGCTTGCATCCAGGAGCATCTCGATCACTGTAGCCACGTTCGCGGCATGTCACATTGATGCAAGTCTTTTCCGAACGATATATACGATATGTATGATTTGGATCACATTCTAGATTAGTTACTCCATATCACATTCCCCATCTCGAGCCTTGGGATTGGCTAGAAAGAACTCTCTCACTTCATAAAGCAGGTGTCTGCCTTCCAAACCCGTTCCCTCCCTGTTCATCTCACACGGCAACGGACAGCAAACCCCACCTGCAGGAAGCAAGTGGACGCATGCAGCAAACAGTCAAGATGAGATGCGCAAACAACGGGTACGTGCGCCAGCTTGCATGGAGGTGGTGTTCTAGTATCAAGACACGGATAAGTGAGATTCATAGTTTTGTAAAAGGGTTGATCTTGTCTCAGATGAATGTCGCACGCATCGGCAAGTTGCAGAAACCCTTCTCTCGCATATGTTGCATACGCAAATCAATCTGCCAGCCCCCTGCTCAAGCCATGCCAAAGCGAGCTAACCATGAGGTATCATAATGCACGACGAACGACCTGTTGATGCCATACCAATCCCTGACCCAACAGAAATCCAAACACCACCCCAAAAATGCAACGCCTGTTCACCCTCTTCCATGCTGCGCCAACGCTATGCTGTTCCAGATCATAATATCACAAATAGTTATACAACGGATAAAGCCCGAAAGAGAAGATGTCGCTAGTTTACAGTCGTTAACGTAATAGGTGGACCCTGCCGTGGCAGCTCCTGCGATGTTTCCGGTACAGATCTGATTTTCGCCATTTCCATGTGTTGTGGGTTCTCTTCGTCTGTGGCAGGCGCCTTAGTATTTTCCGCCTTGTTCCTCCTCAACGCTTTGGACACGGTGCGCTGAAGAACTCGCCTGGTGGGTGCAAAAAAAGAGCTTCGAAGGGCCTTCCAAGCCCAAGAGACGGGCTTGAAGACCACAGCCAATACTTTTAAGACGGGGCGAGCGACTGCAAGCCAGATCTTGCCCACTAGACCAAACAACTTTGCTGCGTATCTGTCTGGTATGCATCTGAGTAACACGGCCCAGAGCAGACAAGGCAAGGCACACAGAATGCAAATCGCCCACTGTGCGCCGTCGATCCTAACCACTTGAAAGGCTTTGCCGCCAACGAAGACTATCATGATCTGTCCTCCAATCATGATCGCATTGATACCGATGAACCAATAATTCTTCAGTACGCCTTCAAATATGTTGAGCTTATTATCAAGGCGTCGATTATTGAATTCGTTGAAGATTTGCATCCATACAAAGGTATTGAAGACCATGGTGTCGAGTTCGGCTTGGAGAACCCCACCGTTGGCGTCGACGTTGTAGCCTAGAATAGTCGCACCGGCGAAATAAAGAACAAACGTAACTACGAGCTGATAAATTGCTTGACCGACAATCATCTTCCACATGTTCGTAGTAATGAGAGCGGCGCGCTTCGGCGTCGGCTTGCGGTTGAGAATCTTTTCGGTCGGAGCATCGGTGGCTAGGGCCAGAGCAGCAAAAGTGTCCATGATCAAATTTACCCAGAGAAGCTGAACGGCGGACAAGACGGAATGAGAATCTGGAGAGGCAACTGCGGAGATGAAGGCAAGGACGACCGCGGTGATGTTGACGGTTATCTGAAATTGAAGGAACTTTGCAACAGCGTCGTTGACTGATCGACCCCACATAATGGCCTTGACGATGCTGGAGAAATTGTCGTCCATGAGGATTATGGCACTGGCTTCCTTGGCGACCTCTGTGCCTGCAATTCCCATCGAGAAGCCGACATCTGCCGCTTTCAAGGCCGGGCCATCGTTGGTTCCATCTCCAGTGACTGCCACTGTTTCGCCGAGGTGCTTTAGCCTGGTCACCAAAACTCGTTTATCCCCCGGTGAGGACCGAGCAAGAACCTGAAGTCGAGGCAAGATTTCGTCCATGTCGTTTTCAGACAGTTGACGAAATTCGGACCCGTCTAGGACGACTCCGCCCTCCTTCAAGATACCACATTGTGTTGCAATTGCACTTGCTGTTACTATGTTGTCCCCAGTGACCATCCTGACCATCACTCCACTGTCTTGGCATTGCTTTACAGCCTGTGAGACACCATCTCTTAAAGGATCTTGAATTCCAACAATACCGAGTAGAGTCATGTCTTCAAAGACATCCTCAAAGTCAGCTGCAGAATTATCATCTTCAAGGGTATGAGCTCCACGAGGCGGCCAATTCTGGAAATCTTTAAATACCATGGCAATTGTCCGAAGCGATTTGGTAGCAAAAGCATCGATGTCACCAGTAGCCTGGATCCTGGCGGCCTCAGACAGTTCTTGTACTTTTAGGGTGTCGTTCGAGATATCGATCAATTCGGTGGCGGTCCTCGCAAGTAGTATCTCTGCAGCGCCCTTGACAAGCAAGCGGTAGTCGCCCGAAGCGAGCCGTATCACGACTCCCATGCATTTGCGATTGGAATCGAAGGGGATCAGTTGCACGATTTCTACCCCAGCACGTTCCTCGGCCACAGGCCCCATCCCAAGGTGCTCTTTTGCCAGAGTGAGAATGGCAGTCTCCGTCTTGGACCCGATGAATGTAGATTCTCCATCAACATCTCCTTCGAAAGCCGTAGAGTTGATGGCAGAAGACTGCAGCAGAAGATTCCTGACACTGGGCGATAGTCGCTGAAATGCAGCCGAGAATGTTGAAACCGTGTTTTTCTCACTAGAACCAATGTCTTGGGCGAAGTGCGTGCCAGTACCTAGCATACCAGCAACGACTGTCATCCTATTCTGGGTCAAAGTACCGGTCTTATCCGAGCAAATCGTCGTAGCGTTGCCCATAGTTTCGCAAGCTCGAAGGTGTCGAACCAGATTGTTTTCCACGAGCATCCTTTTCGTGGCAAAAGACAGAGCCAGAGTGACGGCAACAGGAAGGCCCTCTGGGACAGCTACAACGATAATGGTGATAGCGACAATGAGAATGTTCAAAAATTCCGACCCTTTCACGGCGGGAGTTTCGGTATCTCCTGGAAGCTCAACGAGAAACCGAATGAGTAGGATGACGAACAAGAGCCCAGCTGCAGCCGTCCCAATATAACCGATCCAATTAGCCATACCGGCAAGCTTGACTTGCAGTGGCGTGTCCTCGTTGTCAGTCTGCAGAGACATCATTATTTTGCCAAAGCTGCTGTTGACGCCGACCGACGTCACAAGGTAGGTCCCAACGCCTTCAAGGACTTTGCTACCAGAGATGATGAAAGGGTCCAGCTTTGAAGTTGCTGTTCCATCTTCCATATGCGTCCAGACATCCTGACCTGCGGTCTTCCGCATTGCGTCAGACTCTCCCGTAGCTGAAGACTCGTCGCACTTGATACCATGGCCGCTGACAAGGATCCCATCGGCGGGAAGAGAATCGCCAGACTCAAGGTGAAGAATATCACCAACCATAACGTCGAAAACCGATATCATCGTTGACTTTCCAGAACGAATTGCCTTGACTTGACGGTCATCTTTCTTTGCGTTTAACGCGGTAAATTGCTTTTCTCTCCTGTAGTCGTTGAGACCAGTGACCAAAACCACTATGACAACGGCCACCATTATCGCCAACCCTTCAACCCAATCTAGCGGCTGTGGCTCGCCTGGTTTCCTCTTCTGGCCCACTGCCTCGTAAACTCCGAGCGCAAGTGAAATGAGTGCAGCCCCTGTAAGTATTATAAGAATTCGATCATTGAAGGCGTTCCAGAACAGCCTCCATATGCTGGCGGTTTTCTTTGCGGGTAGTCTGTTATCGTTGAATATTCGTTTCCGGTCGTGATATTGTCCTGCTATCTCATGCGTCGTCACGGCGCTATCCTGTCTTAAAGGTAGCCTGGCAACACCTTTTTCCGTCGTATGCGCACATGTTGTCGCTTCCTCAAAGCTGACTTTCTCCGAAACCGAGGTTTCGTCCACGCTCAACCCAGCCACGGTATCCGTCTGCAACCCCCGCTGGAGACCTCTGATGCCCCCTAAAGCTCTAAACGCGGCCAGCGACTTAGGATTGAGTGTCTTGTTGAGTTGGCCCGGTGAGAACGCAAAAGGGTTGTTGGCCGCCTCAAAGTCCTTCTCGTTTGATTTGTCTGCCCGCAGTGCCTCCTCGGGGGACACATCGTCGCCTTCAAACCTCGAACGTAATGTTCTGACATCGGAACTTGTTCTGGATCGCGCGGTGTCGGCTGTCGAATTGAAAGAGCTCGCTCTGGAACGTAACGTGTCGCCGCCTAATGAGTTTGCTGTGGGTGAGGATGGGACTTGGAGACTGAGGCGGGGGTGGTCACCCGTGGATTTGGATGTAGAACAATCCGATTCAAAGGATGCCGTAGATGCAGAGTCGTGTTGATCAAGCTGCCACATATTCAGTCAAGCAAGACCAAATGGAAGGTTGTATTGAGAACTGACCACAGGAACAGAAAGTAGTGGAGGGGCCAATAAATTGTTAGTATGCATATCAAAGTCGTGTTAGAGGGCGGAAATCAATGATGGGTCTCTCGTAGAGAAGGTGGATGAAGTGTCAAGGCAGCAACAGATAAGAAGGATTGACATGCACGAAATCCAAGCGCCTTACCCCAATACTGCGTCGTTGACTTGTATGAGAGCATGAAAGGGGGGCGTCGAGGAGGATTCAAGGTTATCTACGTTGCAAGGAAGGCGATTGCTGCACAGCCCTCCTCTTGGCGATGCCCTTTCACCTGCCGGGATTTGAAGGTATCCAAGAACCTCCAGACCCGATTGAAGGCCTCGAACGTGATACAGTTTGATTAGTGTATTGATAGGCGCCATTGGCAGCCATATGATTGCCGTGATTGCCAGCTGGGCATGGGATTTCCTAGACGCCATCATCCATCATCAACGAGCAGTGGGGCGCGAAGACGCAGCAGATTACTGTGGTATTGAAGAAAGCACGCGGGCCAATCGTCTGATTCTGTTCCGAGGAACGGAAATCTTAAGGCGCCGACGCTAAGGACTAGCCTAGGATATCTTACGAGTAGGTAACGGCTAGGGGCGATCATCTTAGACCTGTGAGAACTTCTCTCTTGCATGAAGCTGTTTTGCTTCTGTGAGAATTCTCTATGCTGCAGTGGTATCTCCTTTCGTTGCTACCGCATTATGATAAGACTACCTACCATACGATCAGTATCCTCGAGGCAGAGTGAGCGGCTCTCCAAGGCATGTCGCAAAGTTAGCAGCACTGCCCGGAGCATGAGAGACAACCTTACAGTCCCAAGACTTTCCAAGACTTTCCAAGACCAGCCAAGACCAGCCAAGGACAGCCAAGGACAGCATTATTGCGTAATCAACAAGACGTGTACTTTCGTATGACTTGCGAGCTTCGGTTGTACATAATGCCGAGCCCAGCTGTTCCATGATCAACAACAGTCCCCCTCGGACTAGACGGCTCGTTTTGCTTCTTGAAGAAATCTGTGATGCTGGAGGATCTCTGCAATCTTGGCACGATTGAGCGCTTCTTTGTTCAGTGTTGTGCCATATGCAACAAAACGGAGGGCGTTGAAACGGCGTCTGCTACAAACCCCAGATCGAAACGGCTCCTGCGTTGAAACGACGTCTGCTACAAACCCCAGATCGAAACGGCTCCTGCGTTGAAACGGCGTCTGCTACAAACCTCAGATCGAAACGGCTCCTGCGTTGAAACGACGTCTGCTACAAACCTCAGATCGAAACGGCTCCTGCGTTGAAACGCTGCATGTCTTTGAGATATTAAGCTGTCAAGACCTTGAGACTGTCGAGATTTGATGTGTTTCAAGATGACTGTTGAGACCTTGAGACTGTCGAGATTTGATGTGTTTCAAGATGGCTGTTGAGACCTTGAGACTGTCGTCAACCTTCAGGTATCCTGATGATCCGTCGAGTGTGAATTGTCACTCGGCCCAACGATAGCCGAGGCAAAGATCGTATTCTACCTTTGCCGATTCAAGAGTAACCTCTTCGTGCCTACCCAAGGTACCTTCAGTAAGGTATGCATTCAGTATTCAGCATAACCCAATGTCAGGCTATGTGCCCACGGTATCATAATGTATTCAGGCAAACCATGGCAGTGCTTACTGTTTGTCTGCCCCCATGAACCCATTTGTACCAGGCGTACCCGGAGTCGAGCAACTAGGGAGGCTCTACCTGAGCAACGCACTTGGATTTGTTTTTTTCGAAGTTAATCTTTGATTCTTGAGCATCAAGGCAATGTCCTTGATTTATCACACTCCCTACTGTGCCCCTGGAATCTACCTCAAAACTTGCTGGGTCTGAGCCAGTCGCCGGTCGGTACTGCCTGCTGCAAATGACACGAAACCGACAGCAGCCTTACTTTTACACTATGTATTCTCCAGATTGTGTTTAACACAGTTTCCTATCTTCCAGACGGACTTTGCTACAATGTACTGGTCCTAAATGGTAATTAACCTCCGTGCTACGATGGTGACTTTGTAATATGAAAGCTGTCGCTGCAGCCGCGAGCATAGCAGGCATTCTTACTCTAGCCGCTCAAAGTATCAGCGGTGTACAAAGGCTAAGACAGTTTTCCTCCAATGTTGCCTCCGCTTCCAAAACAGCTCAGCGATTTGTCTACGATCTAGACCTTCTCCTTCAAGTACTACAGGATGTCAAAATTCTTCTTGATAGCACGCCGTCTTCACCTACAGATCTCAATCTTGTTCCTCTACAGATACAGCTCGAAGATTGTACGAAAGACGTTCACGGGTGGCTAGGAATAACGAATTCACTTCGCCCCGCTTCGAACGCAGGATCAAAGACCTGGTTCATTAGTTCTGGCTCGCGGTCAACAAGAGTAAGGTGAGCAACGTACGTGGTGACATGGAATGTCATAGGCAGGCTATCGGTTACTGCCTTACTGTACTTGGGAGGTATATGTCACAGTTGATAAAGCCTCTTGAATCGTCCAGGCTAAATTTCAGGGCGTTGGGCTTTCAAACGATCCGTGGAACGCAGACGATTGACGATAAAGTTGGTCAATCCACTTTGTTGTCCGCAGCGAACCGTAAATTAAACAACGAAGCGCTCGGTAGAATTGAAACATATTCATGTGCGAATATGCATAGCTCCGCATGCAGTATGAGAAGCCTAGACAGCACTGAGTAGTCCGCGATTGCATTTGAATGAAAATCTTGACAGTTTTGATCTCAGTCCACAAGAGTCAGACGTTCTCACGAGATCGAACCTATCTCGAAGAAGTTCCTCAGTAGCATCTGTTAAAGATTTTCCGTTTGAGAAAGAGTCCTCTCTTATGCATAAGATTCCGTGCCGGAACACGTCGGCTGCCACACATGATGTATGGCATCAGAAAGAAATTGATAATTCGGTGGTACATCCATGCAAGGCAACCTTCTTCTGCGGTTGTCGTGCTACAAAATCGGAGCCATTCGAGAAAGAGCAGGGTTTGCTGTACGTATCATCCTGGTGTTGATGAGCTGCCTCATACAGGCCGACCTCCCTGACTCAGGGCTCATGTGCACGAGAAGCAAAGCGTTCGCTTTTTCTGCTACAGCTGGTTTGCAAACACTACGAAGCCGAACGTCACGAGCTTTCTGCACATCTGCGATCCCAATCTCATCATTCTCGGTCATACGCTACTCTGAATAGCAACCCCGAAGCCATTTCACATACATTCACTGACTCATCAAGCAACGATGGCTCTTCTAACTCACCAATACTGGGCTTGGCACCGCCTGCTGATATATGCGTCTACTGTGGGCAACGATTCCCCCATGATCCACTCCCGGACTGGGGAAAGCGCAAATCGCACCTCATGGTGTTCATCCTAACCTCCAACCGTCTGCGCCCTCTACAATCTCTACGTGTTTCCCCTCATCCAAGCTTCTCCTTCCGGCCTCCAAAATTGCCGTGGTAGCAATGGTGTTCTTCAGCGTCGGTAAATCTCTCGCATCTAGCTCCTCTAACGTAACTCGTCTTTCCTTAAGCGCTGTTACAGCATCCACGAACTTTTCAAAACTGATATAGCCATACCCTGTCTGGCCATTGAAATTGCCCCCCTCGTCAGGGGCGTACTTCATATAGAACGGGTTATACCACATGAGCTGGCCTTCAGCATCAGAGGTTACATCGTAGCCGCGTTTGGCTTGGTCGACGCGGATTTCGCCTCGGGAGGCAAGATCTATAGTTCTATATCAGCAAGCACGGGACCATTATGCTAGGTGGTTGTGGAAGAAGCTACAGTGGAAGTATTGATTCGAATGGACACCGGCTCGTTGCGGCGCCGTCCAACTTGCCGTGTATACTCCTATTGCTACTCTCCCCGGCTCTTGACGTTTGTGCCAGTTCACGAGTAAAGAGATGGTGTCCTCGGTGCCAGCCGCACATCCCAAGTCCTCTGCGGTGCCCCTGGACCCACTGGCTGTAACTCTCACAGGCTTCCAATCTGGTACCATGGACTCGCAGATATCGATATGATGGCTATTCAAATAATATGAGATATCGCTATCCTTCCCTGCCCACGCCTTGAACGTCTCCAGTTGCGATTTCGGCTGGCTCATATAGCTATAGAAATAATTGAAGTCTCCAAGCGACTTGGCTCGGTGCCTTGCGTCTGCGTACGCCGGATCAAAGCGTTTGTGGTGCTCTATAAACACAAAGACGTTGTGTTTGCGGGATTCGGCAAGGAGAGATTCATGATGAGCAAGGTGTTTCACGGCAGGCTTGGTTATGAGCACATGCATGCCTCGACGGATGGCGTATAGCGCAATGGGGTAGTGCGTTGTATCCGGCGTGAATATAGTGACAGCATCGCCAGGAGAGAGGGCATCAATGGCGGCGATGTAAGCCTCTGGATCGCGGGAAGTGGTGTCGGAAGGAAAAGACGTGAAGGCAGTGTCGAGGTTGTTGTAAACGGCCGAGATATTCTCCTTGAGGTGTTCACCTTCGGGGGCTTTGTTATCTTCGTCGTCTCATCGGTTGCTCTGTGGTGGGCGTACGTATCGCTGGGAATTTGGTGCCGGATGTCCCGACCATGCTGAGCTTTCCCACTTTTCCTCGTCGTCGCAGATCAAAGAGTGTAAGTCCTACGACACCGACTTTCTTGTCGGAGCCAGACATGCCTCCACCAACGAAGCCGGTTGTGTATTCGCCGGTGCCGACCTTAACTTAAATTAACTCATGGCGGGCGGTATAATGTGTGAGCTTATAGCATACCATTAGGACGTTGAGGGGTGCCATGATGCTGTTACAATCGTAAGTTGTGGAGGAAGGATAGACCTTCCAATGCTTCGTCCCTAAGTTAGGAGATCTCTCGGCGAGAAACTATCGCATTTGAAAGCTGCAGCTTTCCACCCCGCAGTTTACCCCACCACTCGTCATTACAACTGACAGCGGAAAGCGCCAGGGGGCGGACGGACTACTGTACCTATCTACTGTACCTCAAGCGAAGTACTGTAAAGTCGAGCACAGAGGGAGACTCTAAGACGACTTGAGTTACTTTGATCAGATGCACAAAATCACTATCTCGGTTCTCCCCCACTTCGACTTCTCTCCCTCGGAGGCCAGTATGGGGTACCAAACTGTTGGACGAGAGAGCAAGCTGGCTATTGTATTGTGCCCACTTGCGTCGTGTGCCTCGATGTGGGTAAATGTTCTAAGCATCGTGTGAAGACTTTGTGAAATCGAAAAGGTAAATCTCATTGAGAAACTGAGCTGCGTGAATACAGTGGGCATCCACCACTTCTCGAACACAGCCGCACGACAATGCCTTATTCAAGACATTTACTGGTCGCTTTTCCCAACAGAAACATCCAACCATTTATCCAACATGGACCTACTTGAAGACGAGTGTGTTGATAATTTGACACAGCCTCAAACTCTAGACTTTGAACATTCGAGCTGGAGTACCTTCCAGCAGGATCTTATGGTCGCCCGCAGCTCGGTGTTCCCTAAGAACCCACTGGTCTACAGGAAAATTCGGTCAAGGTTTCAACCTGTCTGCCATTGAACAGATGGTATGCTACAGGAACGTTCGGTCAAGGTTTCAACTCTGTCTGCCATTGAACAGATGGACCGGGGGTATACTCTCGAAATTGGCTTTTGCTGTTGAATTCTTATGACGCTGGTAGGCTACAGGAAAGTTCGGTCAAGGTTTCAACTCTGTCTGCCATTGAACAGATGAACCGAGGCCCAGTACACCAATGGCCATGTTCTTCTTTTGGTGTGGTTCGACGATGACCTCAAGAACCCCACGGAGCTCCATGGTCTCGACAGACAATGGAAAAATCAATTCAATTTTACAACAGAAATCTGGAGAATACCTAGCCAGAGAGCGGATAACGAGCTTAAGCAAAAGGCAAGCATGGTCAAAGGAGAGCATGGACACGACTGAAAACTGTTCATTGTCTACTATGCAGGCCATGGAAGTCACGGCTTAAGTGACAAAAGCATCTGGACTGCTTAAGGATCTTCTAACTGGCTTATTTTCTGCTCGTCTGACCCACTACAGGAATCTAAAGCCCAACAGCCGCACATTGGTTTGGTCAGATATTCAGACAATGTTGACTAGAGCGTCTTGTGATACTTTGATCTTACTTGACTGCTGCTATGCCGGGAGTGCTGGACGTATCACTGCCGATGCAACTACAGAGATCCTCACTACTTGTGGCAAGGAATTAATGGCAGGAGGCTCACCCGACCACTCTTTCACTCGAAATATGATGATTCAGTTGCAATCTTTCCGCTCCAAGCCCTTCACAGTCGCTCAGCTCTACGAATGAATCCTAAATTCGAAGGATCGCCTACAGAATACCCCTCAGTACATTCCTATAACAGGTTATGGTAGACCTAGCATCTGCATTGCGCCAATGCCGGACGCGCTCTCCGGAACGACGAGTGCATCGTCTTATTCAAACTCCTCTCAAGGCTCCTATCCCTCTTTGACAACCCGAACATCGCCCATCACGTCTACGTCAAGCCTAGCCTCGGCGCGCTCTCTCCATCAAAGCTATAGAGTTCTCCTGGCAGTTTCCCTCGAAGACGAACCGACTCCTCTGAATGCAGAGTCATGGGCCAGATGGCTGGCAAGCAACGCACCCTTGCATGTTCGGGAAATGCACTCTCACATTAGGCTCGAGGAAGTGTTCCAAAGCAATCAAACTATGGTACTCATTCCAATCCCGATAAGCGTCTGGTCTCGCCTGCTGAATACGCCTGCCTACAGGTTTATAGATTTTGTCATGGGTGACAGTCTGCTGATCGCAAGGGGAGCCGACGCCAATGCGCAAAATGATAGATACGGTAATGCCTTGTGTGGGGCGTCATTGCAAGGCCATCGGGAAACAGTGCGGATGCTGCTTGATGCTGGAGCTAACGTCAATGCCCAAAGCAAGCTCTATGCCCCTATCCTACGGGGGCCGTCATCCTTTGGTGATGAGGAGATGGTGCGAATGCTTCTTGATGCTGGAGCCGATATCAACGAGGGGGCTGTAACTAGTAGGACTGCCTTGCAGGAGGCGGCATCCCTAGGTCATGAGAACGTAGTACGGTTGCTGATTGCAAGAGGGGCCGACCTCGATGAACGCGGTACGTGGTATGGCACGGCTTTGCAGGAAGCCCGCCGGAGAGGCCACTCGCAGATGGCACAAGTGCTGCTTGAAATGGAGCCAGACTTGATCTCATTTAAGGTAATGGTTGAGTACAAGACTGCACTCATAGTCGAACACCAGATGTTACTTTGATGTGACCACAACAACAACAACAACAACTAGGGTCAATTTCGGTTTTCATAGAACAGGATGTCACATTAGCTGCTTAACTGGAGGACTAAAACTTTTGATTCCGAGCGTACCGTTCTTTTTCAATAGTCAGAAACCTTTCCAAATCTCATTCTGGCTCCATCTCTCATTCAGTCGACTGTTGCTCGATTCGTCCTCCGACTACGTGTTCCGTTCATCAATCATGTCCTACTTTCCTTTATCTTCCTCGATCCTCGCCTAAAAGAGCAGCTCTCTGCGACTGTGAGCGCCAAAATCCCCTTTTCTAAACAATTCTTATAGAATCCAGCCACAACGTTTCCACACAGCACCAACGGTCAACCACAGCCAGAGAAAGACTACTCGCCATCATCCTTAAAGGCTGGAATGAAATGGTATAACAAAGGGGAAGCGCCCCTGCTAACGATTAGGCATTTTCACTCAACAGATAAGAAATCCCACCTTCTCGTCAAGTCAACCAAGGCGCGGATTACCCTCGTCATCATTCAATCAGCAGTTGTCTACTGAACCCATACCAAGGTCCAGCAAGAAATCGTACCGCATTGTGGACACAGATACGGCATCAGATACCAAGATCCTCAAGAACTTGCTCGATGACTCATCCAGCCAACCTCGTGACTCAATCGCTCCTTCCAACCACTAAACCCACATACATAAAAAGCCCACTCATCCCATCTATTCCCCTTCAGGAAACCATCCAATCAATGCCTTCCCCACCGCCCTCCCCACCCACCATGTCTTCCCCTCCTCCTCCTTCCACCATCTCTCCTCCCCCTACACCCTCATCAACCCTCTACCCCAGTATCCACAAACCCTCCGACTTTGTGTATGCCGCCAAACTCCTAACACCCCCACCCCTCACCCTCTCCCTTGTCGGCACCACCAAACTCCACGGCACCCACGCCGACATCGTCCTCACCTCTTCTCCATCATCTTCCACGGAAATCCGCCTTCAATCCCGCAACCAGACCAGCCTCGCCCCGGGCAAGGACGACAACAGCGGCTTCGCGGCATTCGCGCTCCCTCTCCGAGCGCAGATCCTGGAACTCGGCCGAAGGATTGTTGCGCGGTACGAGGCGCTGAACCCCGGTGTCGTCGTTGAGATTTCGGAAGAGAGCCCGCTGGTCATCGCGGGGGAGTGGTGCGGCAAGGACATCCAGAAGGGCGTCGCGCTGACGCAGCTGGAGCGGTGTTTTGTGATTGTGTCGCTATGGGTGAACGGCGCCTGGGTTTTGGATGAAAATTATAAGGGTGTTTGCGACGAGGCGGTGGGGGTGTATAACATCTCCCGGGCGGGGTATTTCCACTTCTCGTTTGATCTCGAGGATGCTGATGGCTCGGAACGAGCGGTGCAAGCGCCAGCGGATAAGGTCGAGCGGGCGTGTCCGTTTGCGCGGACGTTTGGGATCGAGGGAATGGGGGAGGGGATCGTGTGGAAGGCGCGCGAGTACTGCGGGGATCCGGCGTTTTGGTTCAAGACGAAAGGCGACGCGCTTGCTGTTAGCCAGAGTAACAAACTTCCGCCCTCTGCGGTTGCGATGGAGAATCGGCATCGGGCGGAGAATTTTGCGAAAGCGGTTGTTACTGAGAATCGGTTGATGCAGGGGTGGGAGTATATGGGGGAGATGGGGATGGAGAGGGGGTTGAAGGGGATGGGAGGGTTTTTGGGGTGGGTGGTGCAGGATTGTTTGGCAGAGGAGGAGGGGGAGATGCGGAAGGTGGGTATTAGTAAGACGGTGCTGAAGCCGGCGATTGTGGGGATTGCGAAGGGATGGTTTGAGCGGAAGGTTGCGGGGGAGGCGAGGGGTGGGTAAAGGAAGGAGATGAATAGGATGAAACGTATAGGGGTAAAAGAGACCAGGATAGCAGAGGGAAAGAGAATGATGCGGTAGAACCCAATGCTCGGAAAACAAGGGAACATGCAGACTTGGCAAATATCGTTGCTCGATAAGGCTGGTCGTGGCCCGGGTTTTGTACCTGACAGATCGAAAAGTATAGTGGGATCAGCAGGAGCATAGTCGGAAACCCCAGAATCTGACCTCCCTTATCTCTGAATAACGGTCGCTGCACTTTCCGGGGTATCACTCGAAGCTATTCCGCCGTCCCCAATTCTTGGGTTGACGCTTAAGGAAGGCTCCCACAGAGCCAAGATAGCCCTCGTGACGGAGGAAGAATGCCTTCTTTTCCCCATTCGACCAAAATTTAATGGCATATGAAAGGGTGCTGATGGTCTGGCGGTGGCCACGAATAAATGAACCGCCAAAGTAGATGTGCTCGAGGTTGTGCTTTTCGCACTGGAGGTAGGCGATTTGACCGATGTTGTTGCTGACAGCATACAGTAGACTCCGGCTGATGTCCTCGGCCTTGAAGGCCTGATCTGGCTCGTTGACTCCATCGATCTGTTCTCGGTCTTTGTTCGACAATCCGCCAAAATGTTCAGCATCGCCTTCGGCTTGCCGCTTCATCTTGAAGACTTTGCCGAAGCTGCTGGCAATCGTGCTGCTTTTTAATCCAATCTTTCCATAATCGGTGCCGTAGATGTCTCCAACGAGCATGTCGACCGTAGTATTGTCACCTCGCTCGGCCATTCCGAGCATCTCGGCGAACGTTGTAGCGCCTGTCAGGAGCGACAGAAGACCCCATAGCGTTCCCCCACCTAGAGAGGTACCTCCGACTCGTTCGTACTGCCTCGGGCCAGAAACTTTGATCATCGAGACACCAGAACCGATGTTGACGAGGAGGTAAGGATATATGTCTGCTCGAGTCTCCGCGAAATGCATTGGGTCTGTTTCACTATAGGTGAACACTTCGCAGGGGATCTCCGTAATAAAGAAGTCGAGGCCTGTCATCACAAGCGTATCGTGATCAGCCTAGAAATGAACGCATTCTCTCATGGCTTGGCGGCTACCAACCAATGATTAGACACTCCATTTCATCTTCGCGAAACACCTCAACCTCGAGGACCTTCTTCATCTCATCATAGTACTTGTAGGCACCCCCACCGGTTGCTACGACACATAACTCTCCAGGTCTGGTTCCATCGAATGGTTGCTGTTTTCTGTTGAGCTGCTGCACGAATGCCAGGCACTGGTCGATCCTATCCGTCTCGAACTTGACGAAGTTCAATCGTCCGCCCAGCTCTTTCGAGTTCGGTTCGCGAGAAAAGTAGACAAGCTTGGCAAGTGAACCACCAATCTGCCGTCCAAACAGTGTTAGTGGCAAGTCTTGTGTTCTCCAGTAGTACAGCGGAAAACTCACGTCAAGGGCGACATGGCTGACAACTGCGCTGTGATTGGGCAAACGAATGTCTGTGTCGTGCTGAGCTCCATCTTCAGCTTCAGTACCTGCACCTGGTGCCTCATCTTCGACTATGAAAGCGCCTTTGACATTGATCTTGACTGCTCCTGGCGATTGAATTGCATAATCGATTGTGGATTGCTTCCGGCCCCGCCGCAGCGGTGGGCGTTCCTTGGCATAATCATCCGACATCTCTTCGTCTGAAACCCCATCTAACGACATCGTCAACCACCTAGATGACTTTATGCGGCTTCGAATGTCGCATTCATCTCAAATCACAGAGTCACCTATCACATTCTCATACTGAGTCTGCTATCGCGGCTGTTTCGGCTTTGCAAAGTTGGCACAATGATCCCTTTCACCCGGTTTGGGTTTCCATATTCCAACGCTGGATCTTATATGCTTGTAGGAATCGATTGCGTAGGACAGAAGACAACACTCCCTACGTGGTCTCGGTAACTACCCAGTGTTGTACCACACCGATTTTACTTTGCTGCCTCTAGTAAGGTAGCTTCGGGGCTGTACATCCGTTCTCGAGGATGTTTGACCACATTCGCAATTGTTTGGCATAAGCTTCTGGCAGAATCGCGGGGAAAGCCATGCTGCTGTGTGAAGAAGCCAGTGTTGTAAGTCCCAATAGGATGGAGGGGACATTCGTCAATCTTTCATGGGACCGAGCAACATGTCCCTTGTAGAGACGTCTTGTTCACGCCTTCGCTTGTTTCCAAATTTGTTTCGTTTACTATCAATCTCTGATTTCTTGGCCTTTTCCCGTACGGATTGTAGACTCTTAGTCATGAAAGCTTCATAAATCGAAGGGCAGCAATTGTGGAGAGATTTTCTGTCAGTTCTATATACCTTTTAAAACCCTGTTGTTTGCGACTCTATCAATATAATTTGAAGAAGACGAGCGAACAAACAGCTCAGAGGCACGCTTCTCAGGTGATGGGAATGAACACTCTATCAACTGCTAAAGCCTCACGGATAGAGTACAGCCAGGAAGATGAGCTTGATACATAGTGCAGCCATGGGTGTTGAAATGTGAAGCAAGACTCAACCACACGGCTCTTGACTGCCATTACCTTACCTTATGAAAATGCGCCTCACAAGACCACACTAATGAAGATAGATATCTTGCAACACAACATACTGTTTTTACGAGAATATTAATAGATGTGTCAAAGCATATAACTCATCAAGTGGCTTTCCTAAAACCCCCACAATCTTAGTGGCTCTTGTCAACGATCTCCTGCAACCCCTCGACAATCAACTGTGGCCCCGCAATGTCTTCTGTCGTGGACATGGAATGGGAGCTTGTAAACGTTAAGAAGGAAATTCCTCAGTCACCGACCTTCTTTCCTCGATCGCCGACGGTGAAAGAGGAGCAACAAACGCTTACCACCGGGAGCGATGCCATGGAGGAAGAGGAATCAGGAACACCTAGATTCTACGGTGGTGGACTTTGTGACCCTACATTGACTACGGAAAAGGAGCATTCAAGAACATCAAAACCATCCAGCACTGGTCTTCGTCTGCATCTACTGACTATCGTTCACTCATGTCTCGAAAGCAAGGTCGACCAAAGCTTGGGAGCAGGTGAGAACGCTGCTGTCGGAGCTGAGACCTCGCCTAAGGAGGAAAATGTACGAGAAGTCGTCCTTGCAACAGAGATGTATTTGCAAGGATCCAGACGAGTCTTACAGTCACTGATACACAGTACGGAGTATAAGCTCTTACATCCCGGAGATCAGAAACTTGCAAGGGCAGAAGTTAGAAAGCTCTTTGGATCAAAGTGGTACGATTAAAGGGCTTGTCTAAAGCAGTGAAAGATTTCTAACGTTTACCAGTGTGCGTCTTGGGTTCAAGTACCCTCAAGCAAAGCCGGAGCCTCGTATTGAGATTCAACGGTCGATTCAGAAAGAATACGGGAAAGGTCCCCAGCTATTTTTGAGCTCTACACCAGAACTGAAAACGTCTATTTGTTCAGAGTCTGCAAGCAAGACGAATCCAGACAGCGCGAGCCAAATAATAGGCAACACTGGTGCTAGAATCATTGAATCTTCCGCATTGATGAACAGCACGGTTATACATTTTGTTATTGACATTACCTCGACCCTGGCAAGCCTCCAGAGAACGCTTTCTGAAGTCTTCACCGCAGACCTGTTCTTCGGTGCAACTCTGAAGGCATGGGGAATCACCAATCTTCCAAATACCATACCGAACTATCTTGCAGTGAAGATCGATAACGCTCGGTTCTCCAAGGTCATTGAATGTTGCGACCCTGAAGGGTTTGAAGAGATTTTACATGGCATAATGGCGGCATCGTGCTGGGCTGAGCGGGTCGGTGCAATTTGCGTAGTTGAGGTCCGAAGCTTCTAAATAGAGAGGAGGTGGATAGTCAACGGGAGATTAGCTGCATTACAGAATAGCCATGGCTCTATAGACTCCTTGCTCTAGCTTCTACACAGACTACATATCTAACCAAAGATACTGTACAGCCAATCCTGTTTACTGAATCACGCTGTAGCCAATGCGAAAAGTATCTCTGCATGTGCTTCAATATCGCACGCACTACTTCCAAGCCCCTTTATAGAGCTGTCGACACCTCTGACCCTGATATATACTATTCAATCCATTGAGAATAAACAAGTAGCAATCTAACACACTCACCAAAAGGAGCCAAGGGCCAGCAAACACCGACTTGTCTCCGTAAAAGTTGTATGTAGTGGCTGTTAGTCTAGATGGTAGTCTTGCCATTCCGTTGCAGATAATTACATATCCCCCATCTAGATATCTAAGCGGATCAATATTACTAAGAGTTTAAGTAGGTTCGGTTTCGAAGCACAAATAACAAGAGTATCTCGAGGGAAGAACATAGAGCACGGGCACAAAAAGAATTGACCCGATGATACTTGTCATGGTCGACGACCTGATCCATAATGGCCAGACCTTTTGCTGAATGATACTGTGGTATAGTGAAGTTGTAATCGCATATGTTTCAATGTCGCGAATCTTTTCCGACTTACTTGACCGACCCGTCAATGCCTCTGGTGTTGCTACGTCCAGCCCAAATTGAAAACCCAACACATTCCTGTCTGCACAACGATATATCAATCCTAGTAATTGGTTATCATAAGATATATTAGTCAAATAAGATGTTGAATATTAAACCGAGGATGGGAATGGCAGAGTGGACGTCGTTGTCCTTAGATAATCCCCCAGTCTCTGACTTGGGCTGCTTGGGCGAGTTTTCCGACCTCGGTTTTTGTAATTTTGTTGACTAGCCGCGTTTTAGACATATTTTTGGGAATGCAACCTCTGATATCTGGATCTCGCTAGGAAAGGGGGTTTATGTCTTGGAGGTGAGGTCTATCTTAACGAATAAGGGATCTATACAGTGCATTAGTCACAATATATTTGCCATCTGTGAAAAATAGCTGTTTCTAGTAGTAAGGTTTCTCTGAGGTCGTCAATAAGCGTCTGAATTAACCATAGGGACTCAGTAACACCGAACAATGCCCCGGTCCAGTGACAGCCTAAGTACATAAGCAACTACTAATACAGAGCGACCAATGTAAGTATAGTAGGTAGGAAGAAATATCACAATTAGATGACAGCCCTTTGAACCACCCTACATATTTCTCGAGGCGAAATACATGACCACACGATTGTGCCTATGTCTCCTCCTTCCTGGAAAGAAGGGTACGGAACGGTACCTAAGAGTAGATAATGGGGTAACATTCTTAGAGTAAACCCTAACACCATAATCTTGAAAAGGCTCCCGAATTCTACTCGATATGAACAACTTAACGTAAAGAGGAACTCAGCATAGAATCGATGTATTTATCGGCAAAAAATAAAGCATCAAGTGAGCAGCCTCTCAGAACAATAACCAAGGACAGTGGGTTGCTCTTACAATTCTCTCAATTCCACCACACGTCTCGCCTCCCATCTCCAAAGCCTTCTTCGCACCTAAACTATCATCCAATACTCCCATACACAGTGGTACTTGCAGCGCTTGTTCTTCGGTTTTCTCCCTCCCAAGCCTCATTTCAATTTTCCCCCAAGATTTCGCTCTCTCACAAAAACAGCATTCGGAGCGATCTTGTCAGCCAAGGAGTATATTGAACTCGGTTTACCAGTAATCAAGGACCGTCCTACACAAAACGCTATGTACGCTGGTAATGACACTTTTGGCAGCCATGAAAGATTCGCCATGAGTTATCATGCAAGGGGAAATCAAATTTCAAGGGACACGCAAAGGGCGACGACGTCAAAATGCCTGTTTACTAGCTGACGCAACAAGCGCCAGCCGTCAAACAAGCGAGGGAGCCCACATCCTCACTTCCCTTAGTTGGGCTGAGCTACTGACTTGGTAGTAGATTACCTTGCTATTTAAAAAAGCATACTCGGGCTAGGCGGCAAGTCTCCTTGAACGTGTATCCATTTAAGTAACAGGTGCTGGGTGCCTTACCGGCAGAATTCAAGTCAATAGCCCACCGCTGTTGCTTCAATTACCATCGACTTGTCTTCACTGCGTTGCAACATAGCCACATTCTTGGACTGCGGCCAAAGTACCTTACTTCCACAATGCCTACTCCAGCTAGACTGGAAGAAAATGCGGCTGAGCCGTCACAATTACTACGTCTCCCAGCTGAAATACGACACATGATCTTGGCGCCACTCCTCATAGCTGATGAAACCCTCCAATGTCCATCAAGAGTTTACGGAAATCCTCTCGTTAGTTGGAAGGCCTTTCATGGTGTCCATGCTGACATGATGTTCACGTGCTGGATGTTGTACTATGAAGTATTAAATATTTTTCTTTCTGAGAACGACTTTCTCTTCTCGGTACCTCCCACAACAACGGCCTTCTCCTGCGCTAATTACGCTCGACGGGCAAGATCAATCACATTTCAAGTAAACAGTGTTCATTGGGAGGAGTGGCAGACTTATCTTAGTGAAAGTAATCCTGTAGTTGTCAAGAATCTGAATATCAACATCGTCCACCCCCCAGTTCGAAACTACCTCGAAGAGGTCGATAAGAGTCTCAGGAGCATCGGTGTGTGCGAATCTTTGGTCGAAAATATTGTCATCACTGGGAAAGTCGACGTTCACATGGCATCATATCGCCATAGGTTCATTCGCGGTAAGTGCTTATCGTCCTTTCCTTTGGCGAATCAAGTACTGATATCAGTTATAGATTTACAAAACTGTTTGCTGAAGGCTATGGTACCTAGTACAAAAGATAAAGGACCACTCCTTGCGCTTAAGACCAGAATTGAAGCGCAGGAATCATTAAACTAGCGGATCGTCTTATTGACATGGAAGCAATTTTGTTGAGTACTTATGCCCATGGAGCAGGTTAGCGTAATCCACACACTTGACTCACTATGGAACAATTTTAATGTGGCCCTAGCCCATATTTGCCCTAACATGAATTTATCGCTTCCCATTTGGGGTCCCTCGTTTTCTGCCAAACATATGCAGCAAACGCAGTCCTTGTTCTTCACTCCCATCGACTTACGTCCAGAAGGCCACGACAAGATAAATTAGCGCAACGCAAAGCCAAGATCTAGGGAACCGTTGAATCTTTATTTCTTCGCTTGAGTCTCTACCTGAAATACTGCCATGGACAGTCCCAGATTCACACGCTCAAAAAAATGACTATTCTAGCATTGAAAGCTGCATCATAGCCGGAGCAATTTCAAGACACTAGGCCCACCATTTGCTCCTATCAAAGCAAGATATTCACTAAACTAATATCAGCACATACACAAGACTCGCAATGTAGGAACACAAGGAATATTAATCTGTTTTTAAGGATATGTTACAGTTTCACGAGAAATGATCGAGGAAAGGGCTATGGCAAAGCCACCAAGAGTCGTATCCTTACCAGCAAAGCGGTAGTTTATAAAGGATAGAGGGCGTCTATCTACGTTTCAGGCTGGCCGAATACTGTAGCTCATAAGCTGTAAAGAATTGTGATCTCGTTACTGTTATAACATGTAACGCTATATTTCCTTCATGACCCCTCGGACGACCGTAAGATGAATCTGGTTGGACGAAGCATGCCCTGAATTATGGCTCACCATAACTCAAAAGGGCACGCCAATTCGAGGTGAGGCTCCCTCGCAGGAACAAATACTATTTCAGTAACGTAGTAGATTTGGTTCCTACCCTTTAATATGTCGTCTTGCATTTTCAGATTTTTTTCGAGGCTCCCTATGACTTAGCGATAGCATATCTCCTTAAGCACCCCTCTCAAAGACCCTCACGCTCCCGTCTCCACCAACGAAGTACAAAATCTCTTTCTCCTCCACCTCATCCCTGTCGTCCCCTCCCCTCGTAATCCTCAAAACCCCACTAACATCCCTGGCCACGCCCGTATCCAGCCCTCTCAATCCCATAATAACACTGGCCTGGTGCGCCAGCCCCATTACAAACGCCGCGTGATTGACTTCAAGCGGAGTGTTCCTCGCCTGCATAAGTGGGTAATCTGCGGATGCCGTTACAATGGTCGCGTGAACGTGCTGTTGAAGAATGTCATCAGCAGCTTGTTTGATGAATGTTTCATCGGAGAAGGGGGACTCTACCTCTCTAAGCTCGTAGACCATATCCAGCATCTCCATCGTCCCGGTGCTGGTAGCTGCAAGCAGGAAGTCCAACCCATCCAGTACCAACTGCACGCGGCAGCCTTGTGCCTTCGCATTCGCAATCGCAGCTATGATCTCTTTCTCTACTACTTCAATCCCTCCATCTCGGATCCCTGTTTTTTCTCCCAAGCCATCAACAAAGATGACTTTATTTCCTTTCTGGAAGTCGATTCCCATCCTTCTCCCTCCGCCCCTCCAACCCTCCCAGTCCCTCAGCCAGCTAACCAGTATAACTCGTACTTCTCCCCCATCTTTATCATGCGCAGTCTGATCTCTTAGTACTGCGAAGATAAACCTAAGCACGAGCCAGTTTGCTGACGCATAGAGGATTGAGGTTAAAAGCGTCAAGGAGCCGGCTGACGGCAAAGATGAGAGATGTGCGGATAGAAGGGGAGGGATATGGGGTTGCGATGGCATGGAAGGGAGTGATGTGCGGGGGCTTAGGGCTATCCAATAGAGTCGACGGGGTTTATATTTCGGGATGGAAGGATGGGAGAAAACATTTTTGTGTTTGGGAAAACTATCTGTATTTGTGAAAGAGCATCTAAGGCTTACTGGTACATGAAGAAACGAATTACCACAAGAATTGTTCCTCACAAAAGAGCATTGGGAAATTGGAAGTAAAATTGACGCTAATCAAACTGAAATCATTTCAGGGCTAGACCCTCAAGTCCCTGCCCACACTTAGCCCGCTAAGCGAATTTCGACATCACGAACCTCAACGTCCAACGACAATCTAGCAACGGAATTGACGACACCCTATCGACAGTAAAGGGTCAGTATTCTCAATAGTCAATTCCACAAGATCGTACTCGCTGACATTCAATACCAGATACCCTGATCCAAGATGAGTACGTCCCCCAGTCCCAGCGATCGCAACAGATAGGATGAGGGCAGTTACTGATGGGCTACAATAGCAAAGGGTACCTCTTCCTTCGGGAAGCGCCACAACAAAACGCACACGCTGTGCAGACGCTGCGGTATGTCCTCAACTCTCCCGCTGTCCTTCACGAAGCCCACAATCACGCGAAGCCATTTGAGCTTTAACCTTGGGCATGGATACTTGGCTAACGGTCTTTCGTGAGCTACATAGGCCGCCGTTCCCTTCATATCCAAAAACACACCTGTTCCTCATGCGGCTATCCAGCAGCTAAGATCCGACAATGTATGCTCTTCCTCCCTCTATAACCCCCCAAAACCCTCAGAAACGCCGGGATCCAATCTAACACCACATAGATAACTGGGGCATGAAAGCCAAGAGAAGAAAGACCACAGGAACGGGCAGAATGCGCAGCATGAAGGAGGTGCCAAGGAAGTTCAAGAATGGATTTCAGATTGGAACACCGAAGGGGGCGAGGGGGCCAGCGAACCAAGCATGAAATGGTGCGGAACGACGAGTAGGGTGGGGGTGAAAGACCATATTGCAGAATCACAGAAGTGCTTTGGCAAGGGCAGAGGCTCTTCATATTTGGTGCTTCCAATGGACAAGTGCATATGTGATGAGCTGTGCTCGAGCCCTATTGGACGACGGATCTCAGCTATCCTGGATTAACTCTCTCATAAGGCCGCTCAACGGCCTGCTTAACCTACGCCTCGGTAACCGCTCACGCTCTCGAATAGCCGTGTGTTGTTCTATACCATATTTCGCTCGACCGCTAAACCAACGCATGTTCAAAGCCCATAAGATGCTTACAGCAAAGCAATCGACCTTGCATACGACTGAACGACCTGACGCGCTTACGTTGAGACGCGGCTCACACTCACCAGATCGCAGCCTTGATTCCCGTGCGGCAGTAGAGTCAGCATTGCCATCAGCGTCTATCCTAGCCCACCCTCATCCTTCCTTCGACCACCCTTCAATCCACAATCCACCATCCATCCCCTTCCCCCTCTACACTCCCATGCTCGTCTCACCCATCCTACGTCCCCACCTTCCCATTGCTCAAGATCTGTTATCACAGTCTCAACATCCAACACACTCCTTCCACTAATATGCATTTCCAGCCCTGTCGTGTTCAAGTCTGTCCGGCCTTACGGTAAAGTCTAGAGTAGGTGGAGGGGAGCGGTTGGGAGATGGATGTTTCTTTATCAGCTAGTGTGACAAGCGTCATTTTTGGAGGGGTAGGGGCTGGTTCTGTAGTGGGTAGTTTTGTAGGTTGAATTGCTTGGCATGTGGAAGTGGGAAGGCAGGGAGCTGCCGCAAAGTTGGAAGGTGATACATGATATGGGGCTATTTAAGAGCGTGGGTATGTACAGGGCCAGATCCATCGTAAGTGAAAGCAGAGCAATGGCTAAGGTAAGTAACTTTTTGCTATCTAAGCGGGCAGTCTAGGTAGGAGCCAAGGCAATCGTGGCTGTTCCCACAGACCAGTTTTGATAACCAAGTTTCATGACTTCCTCGGTGAGTTTCCCCGTGTTGTGTCAAGCCTTTGATACTAAATCCTCCTCCTGCACACAGCACCTCCAGCTAGCCAGCACTAAACCATGCTCGTGCAGAACCCTCTCCCCGGTCAACTCGCATTGAGCGCTGCCAACCGATCAAGCAACGACGTGTGCGTATCCATCTCTATCACAACCTCTTCGACTTCCTCTTCTTCAGACATTTCCTGTAGTGTCTCCACGTTGTGGTTACTGGGTTTGTCGGCCTGATATGAAAACCTAGTACGAGCCGACACACATGTTCCGTTTGGACTCGGGCTTGTGGTGTTAGGTGCATTGATGTCTCTAGTCAAGGTCTCTGTTGCCGTGGGATTCTTGGCTCCCTTCGCCGCTTCATTTTCAGGTGTTCCGGTGGTGGGTTCGCTCCGGCGTAGGGCCAAAGCCTCTGCTTCCTCCTCATTCTCCATGTTCTCCATCTCCATCTTCATCTCCGCCATCTCCGCCAAAGCGTTCGAATTGGAGCTAGACTCGACCGTAGCCTTCGCTGGCTTCCCAGCTTCGACTTCAAAATCCAACAGCAGACTATCATGGGGAACCGCCTCTGTACTTGAAAGGGCCATCTCGTTGTCATGATACACGCGTATTAACTCGCCGCTGCCACTCTCCGTCGAGCTCCATATGTCTCTATCATTGGCAGAAATATCTGCAAGATCATCTGTACCAAAGCCTGAGCTGCTACCTTTTTGGGGCTCTTGTTGTGGGAGGGGCGGAAGCTCCATGGCGGACTCTTCAAAGAAATGACCGTTGACGGAAGCAACAGAAGCCTCACTGGACGGCTTATCACTGCTGAAATTTGCAAGGGATGACTTTGACATGGTATCCAGACTCCCATTGCGCAGATCGCCACCATAGTCGATGAACTTATCAAACAGCTCGAGAACCTCACCCCGGTGTGTCACACCTTCAGCAGTCTCCAAAGTATCTTCCTCATCCAGCAATCCATGATCAGCCCTAAATTTCTTTGGTGGGGTATGCTTCACTTCTCTCTGCATCAGCATCGCGGCATCTGTGTTCTGGCTGAATAAAGAATTGTTGCCATTTGCGATCTTTCCCAAGATGTCATGGAAAAGCCAAGGGAAACTCATCAATGGCATGCTTTCTGGCATCATCTTCCTCACCGGCTTTTCAACTCCACCGACTATTTTGACTTGGCGGCATTCTTTCACAGCTTCATCCATTTCCGACGCTGTAGCTGCATACATTGCAGCCACGAAGGGCCCCATGGACTGAAAGTCCTTGCTGCCCGCCTTCCGGTAGCACTCCGTACGATACTGATCTTTTAGAGCTGATGAAAGTTGTCCTACCTCTTCATGAAACTTGTAGTCTTTGGATTGATTGGAGTGATGTAGAACAAAGGTTGACCACACTTCGAACTCGGTCTTGATGTCATGCTGGGCCATTATGCGACGCATTGCCGCATCGTATTCCTGTTTCAAATCTGTAGCATCTTGTAAGACATGGTTTTCGAGTTTGTATGCTTGGAGAATCCGTTTGTCAAAAGTGTTACTGAATGCTGGAATAAAATCAACCCGCTCAACCTGATCGTACAGCTTCCCTAAAACTTTATGCGAGACGTAAATTTGCTCCTTTGGCTTATGGTTCTTCTCCATAAAGTGAGGCCATTTCTTTGGAGCCAACTCACGTGGCATGCGAGCAGGTACTCCGGTCTTGACGTAGTCAACCGCCATTGAATGAAGAGCAGCAAGCCGAAGGCATTTTTCATCTTTTACACCTGCGTCCATGAAGTCCGCAAATGCAACGTGTGCATGGGCTATTCGAGGTAATGTGTCGTTCTTCATGTAGGTGACAAAGAAGGACGTAATGTCATCAACTGTGACCTCGCGGTCAACTGTGACAGGCAGTGGGGGAGTGTAATCCATCGGCTCGTGATTCCATTCATAAGGCAAGAGTTCCTTGTCCCAAATGACTAAGTAGTCGTCTCCATCGAGGTCGCCTCCAGAGCACATGCCCGCCAAATCTCTGTCGCCAGTCTGCGGTAGGACCACAACATCCCGGAGGTGGTGAAGCTGAGGAACGTCTACACCACGGACAACCCGGATATCCCCGGGATGTAAAGATGGGTTCCTCGCTAGCAGCATGGGACCCAGTATGACTTGAGGCTTTTCATCGGGGCTCTTGGACACCTGTACGAATACTTCTGGTAACGCCTCGGTTTTTTCTTCAATCGAGGCGTCATGACTGGGCGGTACAATGTGGCCAAAGTGGCCCTTCAAGGTCGCAGTTTCGTCAACGCAGCCAAACAAAAGCGCACCGTCACCAACAGTAATTCGAGCCTTCTCTTTCAGGTATTTGATGGACCAAGCTCTCCACAGCTGGAGCAGAGACGTCATGAATGGCTCCCATGCGCTTTGAAAACCGTCCACAACCATCGCCGCAAGGACCAAGGTCATTTGATTTGCATCGACGTCTTTCTGTAATAGGCTCAAAGCCATCTTTTTGTCGTTCATAGCTCGTTCCAAGTCGATCAACTGCATCTTTAATTTATTGATGAATACATTGTCGGAGACACCTAGCGCGGAAAGCACTAGTATGAGCTGTCGATTGAGGTTGGCCGAGGCAAATTGGGACCAGCGAATAATCTCCAAACCCTCGTGGACGGCAGGAAACTTGTATTGGCTTTCGCGAATGTGGATTTCTCGCTTCTTGGCATCTGGGGAGACAGCGAGCACACCTTTGCAGCCCCCGAGCCGGAATTGATAAACAGATGGTGGTCCGAAGGGGGAATGGCCGACCCCAAGTTCGGAAGCAACAAGCCGTGCAAGCAATTCCGAAATCTTGCCTACGCCATCGGAAAAGTCTTTTCCATTGCGCTTAATGTCGTCAATTTCTACAATGTTGACCTTGGTGCCACTGATGGCTCTGGTCGTCGAGAAACATTGGCCAAGACGGGCGGCGTGCTTAGCCACGATTACGATGTCTCTAAACATCCCCATCCACCCTCGAATAGCCTCCGTAGACAGATCTACTGTTGGGGCGAAGAAATAAGCACCGTGCTCGCGGAATTGGGAATTACCAAACGCCAGGAACTCATAATGTCGGTCCCCGATGGTGATACCGTTAATCATCGTCCGCTTGATGCGAGTAAATATTTCGTCACTGGTGTCTTTATCCGTGGGATTGATCCTTCCCTACTTCAATTAGTACGACTTCGAAATGGAGTACACTGATCCTTACCTCGAACTTCTCATCGGTAAAACGGACTCGGAGAAAGCGATCAGCATGTACAGCAGCGTACTGGCGTACAACCCGGTTGGAAGTTTCGACCGTGGGTGTGTTGTAGTACACAGTGCTTGGCGTAACTGTAGCTGAGCGGGTATACGCACAGTATTGTGGGATCTTGGGCCTTGAAGCTGAGCCTTTGATGATGGTCATCTTAAAAATTTCCATCGGATCGTATATCCGCTTCTTCTGATTGGCCACATATTCAAGCAAGTCTTGAGCTCTTACCAGTTCGGTTTCCATAAGCTGTCTGACGAAATCTCGACTCAAATTATGTTCATTCAAGCAACCCTGAGAGATGCAGACTTCGAGTTGATAACGGACTGGGAATGCCAGTGACACTGCATCTTCGATCAAATCATCTAGCGCACTCTTTGTCCTTGATTGCTTGACAATTGGTTTATCGATGTAGTCCCAGACCGCAGGCTCACGGTCGGTGATGAGCTTAAAATCTGGAAAAGGTACAATATCAATATTATGATCTCGGAAAGCCTGGCACATACGTCCGAAAAGCTCCTCGTCGTTCCTAGCCATGTCGAAAACCAAACGGTAGGTTGTCCAACGTCCTGTTCACGAGTTAGAGCGGAGATACGCAGGAGCTAGGTAGGAAATTATACCAATGTCAATCACAGCTTTGCTTTTCTTTAGTGTGAGTGGAGACAATCTTATATGGTTGGGGTTGTAGACAATGTCTGTCTGCCTATACCATGCATCATTCTGAGTCCAAAATCTCGCATGTTCTTCGTGGGTGTCCATTTCAGGCACCTTTCTGAAGAATCTTGGGGGCGTCTCGAGTGAAATAAGAAGAACTTTCTGGTGGCCTTCTGTCCGTATCTGATGGATCGTTTGTAACTGAGAGAAAGGGACACGGAACTGATAGGTTTCTGTTCTGTTATATTTTCCAAACTTGGGAATATGTCTACCATCCTCAAGCCCTGCTCGCCCATCTTGTATGTAAATCTGCGTCTGAATCGCGATTTCTCGGCGGAACATGTTCTGGCGGAACTGAATCTTAATGGATGGCGCCGACTTCACTTCGTGCATGCACATCATCGTCTTTGAGTCATACATGAACCCGAAATCCAGGGAGTCAGCGTTCATAGTCTAGAAACATACATCAGTCTTCGCCTTCTTTAAGGACAGTGTAGCTTTACCATGACTTCCGGAAACTTTACTTGCGGGCTGACAGGACTGGTAACCAAGAACGAGCGCTTTTGTGGTTCCAATTCCAATCGAACATTGATGATTCTTCCAGTGTTCATCGTTATTGGGTACTGTCCTCTCTGCCAGAAAGGTTTGGCTGGTGGTGGCCTGTGCGAAGTAAGCTCGTGAGAGCATCAACGGTATTTTTGGGGTTCATAAGCTTACCTATAGCGAACCGATGCCTTCCCCTCCCGAGCACCCTGGCTGTTCTCAAAGATCTCGATAGCATCGATGGTGCCTTCTTTGCTGAAACACTGCCAGAGATCCAGAGTCGTAACAGTTGCTGGAAGACCAAAGATCTTCACACGGAGTTCAATCCAACTGCACCAGCCACCTTGACGTCGCACAACAGAATCGCTCGGCTGCTGCTGATAGCGAGGTGCGCTGTTCGGCCTATGAGCCGAAGCTAAGGGTCGCGGATACACGTTTCTATTCCGGCCCGTTGCAGGTCGTAAACCATGAAGGCGAGTAGGGTTTTCTAACGGCTTAAACCGTCCTTCAGTGGATGCATGTGGAGCTGGCTGCTGTACAAGACCTTGCTGTGAAGACAAACTGATCGGTTGTATCCGAGTCATACCTGCCACAGGGCTTGCTCGTCCGAACCCACGTGGTGAGTTCTCTGAAACGACGTCGATTAGATCAACAGGTTCCTGCTGGTCTTGTTGTTCTATTGCAAACTTTTCCTGCTCGTATCTCAATTTTGCTTGCCTCATTGCTGTGTTTCGAGGGTCACCTCGGCCTCGGCTACGACGAGAAAGCTGAGACTTCAAGGTCCTGGTCATCAGAGCGTGCTCATGTTTTCTTGATGCTGGTCTCACGTGACCAAGTCTTCCTCGTGTGCTACGAGAGAAGTGAGATCTCGTGGGTGCGGTAACAAGGTGTTCTTGGTGGGTATCGCGTTCATGGTTCGTTGAAGGAAGATTGGCGTTCACCTGGGCTGGTTGTTGTTGTGATTGTGATTGTGATCTGGAAGATGTGAATGAAGTCGTAGGGTTTTTAGCGTTGAAAGTTGGTAGTAGCGAAGATCGTTCTTGCGCCTCCGTTTTAGCGAGCGGCTGCCTCAAGTCCACACCGGGCAGTCGAACAGTCTGTTCGTATATTCCATCTTTCCATTGTTCGTTGATTTGAGCCAGCCAGACTGGTGCGACTCCCTGTTCACGAAGCATGTGTTCCGCAGAATGCACTGGGGCTTTGGGTTTCTTCTTAGCCATTCCTGAATTCATTCAACAAAGCAATACTTATCGTAACCCCAATAATGCAAGTTACACCCAAGCTTACAGTGGTTTCTGAAACCTAGATAGAAGCAAAGGAAGAAGATATCGTCTCCCTGCTGAAGGTGTATAAAAGGGGCGGGTGTCCTAAGGTTATTGAATGTTATGATGAAGATATCAGAAAGGTGTCGAAGGCTAGGTACGGGTAAGTTATTTATTCATCACCAAGCATAACGATCAAGTGAACACAGGAAAGAAGTGTTGAGTTGCGGATAACCGAGTCTTTCGTGGCAGCTTTGCAGTAACAGAGCTCAGTGCCGCCCCAAAAAGATAAGATGGCGTAATTTCAGGATGATGGAGGATCACGATGTCTGGGTATACTTAATCTGTAATGTCAAGGTCCTTGGCTAAAGTGAAACATGACCTCTGATGGTAGCAAGGAGGCATTGCTTGCTTACCATGCTTGTTTAAGATATAAGCATGCTTTGTAGAGAGTGCTTATAGTACTGAGAATGCCGAACGCCAGACAATTCATCGAGCATGTCAAGGCCGTGAGAAACGATCCTGGGATGGTAATCTGTTGGAAGTATTGGTCCCCAGCCATGGTCGAACATGAATGCTTCAAACTAATGATATATTATTTAGGCGTGTTCACTTAGCTACTTCGGCAGGGCTTCCACCGGGGTGATTGTGCGCTGGACGCAAACGGAAGTTTGTCATTCGATGCAAATGGCCGTAGCGCTTGACAAAGATGCTGTGCACCGCAACAAGGAAGTGAATAAGCGAGCTTGAAAGACATCCTGGTTGTCACTTACTAGGCTGTGGGTGGATTTGTATCCAGACGATAGCATGGTAGCCGTCACCGAACAAAGACGTAGTACTCCGTAGGGAGCCTGCTGGGTCAAGAGCCCGAAACAATGAACCGACTGCCAACACTCCAATGCCCTTATTCTGCATACAAGACTTGGTTCTTAGTAGGGCAGCCTTCCGTTTCTTTGTGTAGATAGGCAGCATGAGATGCTTGAAAAACTTCGCTCCCTATACTCGAATAGCAAAATAACAGAGGACCCGCGGCCGTTATCGCATATTACCGTGTTATGTCCTTCATCACATTGACTCTTAAAACATTATAATGACCGTCTAATACTTTCATCGATCAGAAATCTACAGTCGTATCATCATTAGAGTATCGACTTCCTGATCCGTTCAATCGCTGCTGATTAGTACTAGTAAAAACATCGCTACCGAACGAAGTTTCGCCTAGATCTTCCTCCAAGCTATGAATATAATGCTTCTCGCTAGCGGCCGTTGGAACACCGGCGTACTGGTCTTGGGACTGGTCTTGGCCCATCTGGCGTTGAGATTGAATCGGACTCCAGGGAATCGCGTTCTGTCCGTTCAACCCGAGATCTTTCAACGGGTGCTTCGGCCTGACCGCGGTATTGCTGAGACTCTTCCCTCTCGAACCCCTTCTTCCAGCCCGCATTGGATGGGTTGATGGCGAATCGATGCTTCGTCTTGTCTTATTCCGTTTTGGTACGGGTCCACTTCTGTTCGATGTGCTGGACCCAAAGGAGTGCGTAGGATATACTCCAGCTTCTCTCTGGGGTGATGCCCTGTCTATGTCTTGCACATCCTGATCGTATTCAGAATAGTTCGATGTCCGAGGACACGGCTGATTTGAAGGCATCTGAATCGGCCTTACGGTACCCATGACCGTCATCAATTTAGCCTTGAGCTCCTGAGCTTCGGCGAGTTCTTTCGTTCGCTCTTCACGATCACGGCGAAGCTGATGCACCTTTATAGGTACAGGTTCTCTGTCAGTACCCAGCGGCAGGCAGATATTTCTGGGGAAGAATTTTACCATACCTTCTTCTCTAGATCTGTGATCTGTAATTCTTTCTGACGAAGCTTTAGCGCAGCTTTCTCGTTGGTTTCGTAGAGATCCGCATTAAGCTTCTCGACTGTGGCTTTCTGGCTCTCCTCCAACCGTAAGATCTGGAGAAGGTCTTCAATTTACTACTTCAGAAGCATTGAAAGCATGTAACCTGGACTTACCTCGGCAGATTTAGCGGACAAATACAATTCATGCTCTTTCTGTAAATCTGATACCTCCTTCCTTGAAGAGAGGATCTGAATCTCGAAATCCGAAACTGTGGAATTACGCTCGTCAAGTATTTGCTGGGCCTGTGATGACTAAACATTGTAACACGGACTATGAGGATGTGAAGATCACGTACCTCATTCTTGAGTCTCTGATTTTCACTCGTCAATGTTGCTTCCAGCACGACGAGTCGGTCTACGTCTGCTTTCTTGGAAGCTGTAGTAGCCTTGACTTGTTCAATGACCTGATCGCGTGTGTTTACCATCTCCTCAAGTCTTTCGATATTTTCCTTACCGTGTACCTCTTGCAAATGAAGAATTGAAAGCTCACTCTCAAGGCCGCTAGCACGCGCTTCAAGGTCTACAAGCTTGACGCCTTGCTCCTCAAGCAATTCGTCCTTTCCTGTCATGCATGCGAGGTGCGTCAATTCTTGCTGTTTAGCCGTCTCGTAGGCAGCTTCGGCGGCGCTTTCTGCCTCTTTCTTTGCTTCATAGGACTCTTGTTCCAGCTCTGCAAGCCTACCGCCCAGAAGTTGCACACGTTGTTCGCACGCCTGAACTTGGCCTTGGAGGTGACGCCTCTCTACCTCTAAGCCTTCCGATACTTGCGTACGCTCCAGTATTTGCGACTCGAGCTCTACAAGTCTTGCTTGAGAGTTTTGTAGCTCAAACTTAAAATCACTGTTTATGAGTTGCTCCGCACGAAATGGGCGCTCGGCCTCATCGCAGCGACGTTCAAGATCTTGGCATATATCTCCCACCATCTTTACAATTGATTCATATTGGTACTTAGCATCCCTTGTCAGCTCTTCAAAAAGACGGATTCTCCAGTCATGACTACTTGTTAGTGTCTGGGGTGTACTGACAGCCTCGAGAAGAGATGTTGGGGCCATTACGCTTGGCAAGGATAAGCCATAGTATTCGCAAGGTGATACGGTTGAGGACACTGTGTTTCGTTTTTCGAGGAGGGCCAGGCCTATTGTTGCATCAAGACAAGCTCCACCCGTTGGTGCATGGAACGCTGTCTTCAACAACAAGTCACAGATAGATTCATGCAGCCGTTTTCTTGCCCCATCATACACTCGGGGACAAACATCCAGTCCAATATGCCCTACACCAATATTTGGAATCGATGGTCGTGAATTGACAAACTGGTGCAGCGGTTCTTTGACCTCCTTTGCCGAAGTCGAAAGGAGGATAATCTGCTGGAGGCTCGATGATGTTTGCGCCGCTGCATCAAGATTCAAGACGCAGTTTTCTGCAGTCGCTATAATAGTCAAGGATTCGCTACTTGGAAGACACTCTGTAGAAGCGGCGTGCAAGAATGAAAGCAATCTCGCGCATACGGAACGTTCGTTAAGTAAAAGCTAAACATGGTCAGCAAAAAAGGCACAGTAGCTGGGATTGATCGGTTTGCTACCATGAATCGCTGGGATGATCTTTGGGAAAGGGCATACGGGCTGGACATGCAAAGCAGGCTCTCAGAAGCTACAATAAGAGCTTCTGGTAATTCTCGACCCTCGGCCAACGAAGCCACGAAGCCAAGCGCCTAGTATTGAATCAGCTAAGGCTGTAACAGACCAGTCAACAGAACCTACAGCGCATTTCGTATCTCCGTCAAGATCGTGATGAAGGATCTTGTCAGAGAGCTTCTTGACCTTCGCGGCATTCCTATCCATCCAGGAGCTTCTCTCGCCACTGGAAACAGCGTCAACGATTTCTTCAGAAAGCTTTAGGCTTTCCATGACTTCGTCGCGGCGCAGTGAGCAAACTTTTGAACATGATAGGATGACCTTCAAGACCACGAGATCCAGAGTCTTCGAAGCTCGTTTGGCTGTAAAAAATTGCCTAGCGGCATGGTAACGGTCATTTGATTCGGATACATCTTGATTTCTCGTTGATGTGGCATCTGGCAGAGATAATGCATCCGATGCTGTCGAACCTGTAATCTCTCGCGCGGCTAAGTTTGCCAAAATAGCCAGGCAGATTAAATTGGCGGAGTGTTCTTCCACCTCAAGACCCTTAAGGATTTGAATCAGCTGTAGTTGAAAGCGGTTGACGGTCTCTAGAGGCAAGATATCAAGAAAACTGTAGCCGACGCCAGACAAGATCGAGTAGATAGGCCGGATGGTTTCTGCCGAAGGAGCTTGAACAGCTTTCTCCAGAAGTTTTTGAAGAAATGATGCTACGGCTGCTGGAGCGGGCAACGGTAAATCAGCGCAAAGTAAGGAGGTGCATACTGTCGCGTACTATTGAGCTGTAAGTGTCTGTATCACAGGTCCCTTTCAGCCTTCAGTGCATACTTTCAGGAACCCCTGCTCTGATCGTGTAGCCTCTGTCAGAAGGGTATCAAGCAGCATTGGCTTTTGTCGAAGGACCGCAGCACGGACTGATGATATCCTAGCTAGCAAGCTTCAGTAAGAGCAAATCGTAGTTTTGCACTGGAGCATACACAGCACTCGTAGAATATGTAGCACAAACGGCCAAGATTGAAGTCCGTCGAGAACTGCATTAGCCAAACCCTCGATCTGGCATGCATTTGAGTCCGCCCAGTTCTGGACTGTTCGAATGTCGACATCTTGAAGGAGGTCATGTAGTTTCTGTTACATCCGACCAAGCTGTTAGCCTCTTCAAAATATACATTGTCGCTTCATGATATTCCAATCGAGTCTCCCTAGCCGGGCGATCCTCGAAGAAGCCTCACCTTCAAGCACGGCACATACGGCGATTGTAGAATTCTAGAAACTTCCGCGGACAATTCATTTCTGACGTCCATGATGCTTCGCTTGGGCAGATGTACTGTGATACGGTATCCTGCGGTATGAGGGACAAGCATTATCTCGTTGGTGGAGCACTGGAGGCAGCTAATCGCACTTGGTTGCCTGTCGCAACGAATCCAAAAAGACCTGTGACCACAACGAAGCAATGCTATTTTAGTATTCGCTCAAGTGGAGGATGACCTGTCGCCCAGACACCCCCATTGTCGCATACAACGTACTACTTTGGAATCGTCTTCTACCTTCCCAACCAGCCAACGTCCCCTCGGTCGGTCGCCTTATGTGGAGAAAGGCTAAGGATACGATAGCGCATCTAAGATGATCGTCGATCGAGAATGGCGTACAGAGTCAAAGTGGGGGAACTGCGGGACGACAGGAGAGACTAAGTCAGGAATCAAGTGCCGTCTTGTGCTCTTCACAGCTTGTCTTACAATTGACAATGGCCTCCTCTCCTTCGTACCGTCATTGCTGTCCGCTCTTGTGTATTTGTGATAATGAGCCTGCGTCCAAGCTTGACATGTCTTCTGCGTCACACAAAGTGGAGACAACCTCAGCTTTGTAGTCGCCTCTATGTCGCCAATGGAAGGTGGCAGAGCACCGCATCAGCCAAGCCTGGATCAGGCTCATCATGGACAACTAGCCGAGTCATACTCTTTTCCGCATTTGCGAGCTCATTAACATACCTCTTTGACGTCTCTGATACAGGATCACACGCCGAAAAGCTATGGAAGAAAGACAATCTTCCCGTCTACGGCAGTGTCAGGGATCTGGACAAGGCAGGTTACACTTGACTGAATTTCCACAAAAGACTAACTTCTCTCCTTGTAGGCCATTTCGGAGCTTCGCCTACTACTTTCTGAAAATGCGATTAGTACCGACGATGAAGACCTTCGAGCTCATGGCTTCTCCGAATGGTCCTCGATCAACATTGACCAGCTCCCTGTTGCCGTTGCGTACCCCAAAACTACTGAGGAGGTCTGCCAAATTGCTAAGATCTGCCACAAGTATCGCATGCCCATGATACCATACTCTGGAGGCTCTTCCCTAGAAGCTAATTTCGCTGCGCCATACGGAGGCATGAGCATTGACTTTGCTTATATGGATCAGATCGTAGCGTTGCATGAAGATGACATGGATGTGGTTGTTCAGCCGAGTCTTCAATGGATGCATCTCAACGATAAGATCAAGGAGACTGGACTGTTCTTTCCGGTAGACCCGGGGCCAAGTGCAAAAATTGGGGGAATGGTCGGAACAAGCTGTAGCGGTACCAATGCGGTTAGGTACGGGACCATGAAGGAATGGGTGGTCAACTTGACAGTCGTCCTGGCCGATGGAACAGTGATTAAGACCAAAAAAATACCCCGAAAGTCGAGCGCAGGCTACAACCTTACTGGACTATTTGTTGGCTCCGAGGGCACACTTGGTATCGTCACTGAAATTACGCTCAAGCTGGCCGTAATCCCTCAAGAAACTACTGTTGCAGTCGTTACATTTCCCACAATCAGAGACGCAGCATCTGCTGCGGCCCAGATTATGAGAATTGGTGTTCCTGTAGGCGCTATGGAAATAATGGATGAAGTGCAAATGAATGTTGTGAACCGGGCTGGCACTACTGGGAAGACTTGGAAGGAGATGCCCACCATGTTCTTCAAGTTCTCCGGGACTAAGGCTGGTGTTCAAGATAATATTAGTGTAGTGAGATCTATCACCAAAGCTCATTGTGGTGGAGATTTCGACTTTGCCAAAGATGCCCGGGAAGCAAAGGTACTTTGGTCTGCGCGAAAAGAGGCGCTCTGGAGCATGTTGTCGCTAAAAGAAGAAGGGCAGGAGGTTTGGTCTACGGACGTCGCTGTTCCCTTATCGCGTTTACCGGATATCATTGAGATCTCAAAGAAAGAAATGGACGACCTTGGGTTGTTTGCGAGCATTTTGGGTCATGTTGGAGATGGCAATTTCCACGAAAGCGTACTATACGACAATACTAATCCGAAAGAGAGGGCAGCGGTGGAGAAATGCCTGCATGACATGGTGGATCGAGCCTTGGAAATGGATGGCACATGTACAGTACGCTCTCGAGCCTCCCCAACGCATAAGCTTCAAGCTAATAGGTACAGGGAGAACACGGGGTTGGGCTGGGCAAGAAGGAGTCCCTTTTGAAAGAATTGGGAGCTGATACGATTGAGGTGATGCGGAGTATCAAGAGAGCGTTAGATCCTTACTGGCTAATGAATCCGGGAAAGATATTTGAGTCTACAAGAGGTCAAGAGCCTCGAGACTCAAGGAAGGCCACAGCTGCGACCAGCCTAAAGACACCGAATTTGTAGCGCAGGAAGGCCCATATTCAAAACCAATATATACATTTGTTACGAGTACAGTACGGGTCCGGTGAGCGATCTATGCTAGAACCACCCAGTTCTTGGGTGATAGTGACATTGCAAGGCCATCATCATAAGATACACAAACACTTAGGCCGTTGATGCACCTTTAGTCGTACATATTCATACCTAATCCCTTGCACAATGGAGTCGTGGGAGTGCCTATAGGGCACGTGATTAGCACCTTAACCCGTATTAGGTATGCACAAGCGATATCTTATCGCCTGGCAATAGCGGTTGTCCCGTATTCGGGCATTGGCATTTGACAGTCACTTCAGATCCGAACGACGCCTAAGACTCAAATGGCAATGGAATTTCCGACCAAGAGATGCGGTTTGTTGAACAACTCCATCCTAGGCGAACCTAGCTGAATATGTTGCAGGTGTACTTGGCTGTACTGGCTCCGTAGGGCAGCGCTTCATTTTGTTGCTTGCACTTCACCCATATTTCAAAATACATGCGCTGGGAGCTTCATCTCGCTCTGCGGGACAAAAATACAAGGATGCTGTTAGGTGGAAGCAAGACATGCTTATGTCGAAAGAATTGGGGGAAATGGTAGTGAAAGAGTGTAGGTCAGCGGAGTTCCGAGATTGTGATCTTATATTCTCCGGATTAGACAGCGATGTTGCTGGAGGTATTGGTACGCTTTAAACAACTATAAACAAAGGCGTCCACTAATTCTTTGTCTACAGAGCTAGAGTTTTCAAAGGCAAACCTTGCGGTCTTCTCGAATGCCAAGAACCACCGTAGAGACCCGCTTGTTCCACTTGTTGTTCCAACCGTCAACGTCCCTCACCTAGGCGTGATCCCACATCAGAGGAAACAACGCGGACTGGGAAAGGGGTTTCTAGTCTGCAACTCGAATTGCGCCGTCATTGGAATCGTCATTCCTTTCGCAGCTATACAAGCAAAATTCGGTCCGGTAGATCAGGCATCAGTGGTCACTATGCAAGCCGTATCGGGTGCAGGATACCCAGGAGTTAGCAGTTTGGATATATTGGACAACGTGGTCCCCTTCATCTCCGGCGAGGAGAGCAAAATAGAGAGTGAAGCGCAGAAGATTCTCGGCGCCGTGAACGAGGACATGACGTCTTTCACTAATCAGGAAGACCTGAAAATATCTGCGGCCTGCAATCGAGTGCCGGTCCTAGACGGTCACACGGCTTGTGTATCATTACGGCTCAAGAAAAGGCCTCCTCCAAGTGCTGAAGAGGTTAAGGAGGCTATGCGAAATTACGTCTCGGAAGCGCAGAAGTTAGGATGCCCTTCTGCACCGGAAAATGCAATTTTTGTTTTCAATGAAGACGATCGGCCGCAACCTAGACTGGACAGAAACATTCAGAGAGGATATGCTGTGAGTGTCGGAAGGGTACGGGAAGATGAGAGTGGTATCTTTGATATCAAATTCGTTGCCTTAAGTCATAATAGTGAGTTACCCTCATCGTCTCTTGGAGAAACGGTCTGCTAATTGTTCTTAGCTGTTATTGGAGCTGCTGGGTCATCTATATTGAAGCAGAGATTACCGTACTTAAAGGCTTTGCGTAGACTTTGATACCCACAAGATTTTCTCGACTAGATAGGAATTAGAAAACACTATTGCTGTAGCCTCGATAGCTCACTTTTTATCCTTCGTATCGTTTCGAGTGACAAAGCCCTAAGAAGACTAGAGTCTCGCTAAGTAAGCGCACGCAAATAAGCGAACTACACATCACGGATTTTCTGGACATCTTGAACTACACCCCAGCTCGACAACTCGACTCAGTACCGCAATCATGGGTCGTGGACCGTAAGTGAAACTATCTCCTTTACCATCAAATTTGCGTGATTGCTTGTATGACAATAACGTCACCATTCAAAGCCCTGGGCCTAAGAGGCTATAGGCGTCAGGCACAGAGCTCGAACTTCCAATGCACAACATTGCCAGGAGCATGAATGCTAACATGTTCCATCGTCTTATAGGAAGAAGCATCAAAAGCGTCTCAGTGCGCCTTCCCACTGGCTTCTGGACAAATTATCGGGTTCCTATGCGCCTCGTCCTTCCCCTGGTCCTCACAAGCTCCGCGACTGCATGCCTCTCATAGTCTTCATCCGCAATCGGTCAGTATTCAGCTCAACATTCGCAACTGAGGCCATCAGCTTGAACCTCACTGATTTACTCGGTGTCAATATAGTCTAAAGTATGCTCTCAACTCCCGCGAAACTAAGGCCATCGTGATGCAACGCCTCATCAAAGTCGACGGTAAAGTTCGCACAGACGTTACCTATCCCGCCGGTTTCATGGACGTAATCTCAATCGAGAAGACTGGCGAAAACTTCCGCCTTGTTTACGACACCAAAGGTCGCTTCACAGTCCACCGCATCACCACCGAAGAGGCGGAATACAAGTTGGCAAAGGTCAAGAGAGTACAACTAGGCAAAGGAGGAATCCCATTCTTGGTTACGCATGATGCGCGAACGTAAGTTTGCTGCATTGATTCAGTCGTTGGACCAAGCTTTGGTAGAATTCTGGCGGAAATATACTGACGGAAGGATGTGATATTCTTAGAATTCGGTACCCTGACCCAGCAATCAAGGTCAACGACACTGTCAAGATCGACCTGGCCACAGGGAAGATCATCGATTTTATCCGTTTCGATACCGCTGTCATTGCTATGGCTACTGGTGGACGTAACATGGGTCGTGTGGGTGTAATAACGCATCGGGAACGTCACGATGGAGGTTTCAACATTGTGCATATCAAGGATGCGATAGACAACTCTTTTGCTACACGGGAGAGCAATGTCTTTGTGATTGGGAGGGAGAAGCCATGGATCAGTTTGCCAAAAGGCAAAGGTGTCAAGGTATAACACCGTTATTCTATCGCCCCGAAACTTGTTCCAAAGCTGACTATTTATTCAACAGCTTTCTATCGCCGAGGAGAGAGATCGTCGTCGAGCCTACGCCATTGCAGGCCACTAGAAGTTGGAATAGCAGGATGGCAGATATGTGGTCCTGGTTTAGCTAGGAAATATGTTCTGAGCCCTGGGCTCTGGAGCGCAACCGAAGTCTAGAAATGCTAGCTTTTCAAAGTTCTCAAGTAGGAAAACGTGTAGCACCGTCTCCTACCAATTCTCGCTCTTTTGAAGTGTCATCGATGTCTTACCAAACATATCTTCGAATTCCGCACAACTAGTAGGCCTGTCTTGTGGCAGGTACATTACCTTACCTTACGTCAATGAGGAATGAGGATCGACTAACCGCAACCTTGGGGGAACCTTGGCACGTGCCTGGCTACATATTGGGAAGCACAGAATTCCGGGCGAAATCCCGCCTTAACTCCGCCGCCAATTCTGTCGACCAAAGTATCTATCTATTTCACCTTTCGCGCGGCTGAGATTCAAATAGGTCATATCGCAATTTGGAAGAATCATTTACTGGGCCCTGCACGAGGGCTACAGTGAGTCGTCTCAGCAGTCCACGAGCTGAACCAAGTACGATGAGCATAGGTCAAGCCTCCCCTAACCCAGCGGCATGACGATGGCGATGTTTGACGACATCTTTGACGACTTCCCTCTCTATCCTTCATTACGGATCCCCCCCCTCCAAGACCCATTTCCGGCACCGTGCACAGCCTCCGTCAGACCCTCGCCATTAGAGCCTAATGCCCGCGTGAATGCTAATATCGCCAACGAGGCAGCGAAGCTCACCGGAAGACGGAAGGCACTGGCAGAAGCAAAGCCTATCGGGGCGCCCGATTCTAATGATCTACGGCCGATACAAGTTGCTCCACGCAAAAGAAGGAAATTATACGATCATGAACGGATCGCAGATTTTGTTCAGCTTCCGAAGCCTACAGCAAAGACCAAGGAAGACAGGCCACCACCATTTCAGCCGATATCTGTTCTCAACGAGCTCCACGAACCACCCCCAAGCGCTGCGCGCTTCCCACCGATTACTCCAAGCGCATCGCAGGATGCGCAGGATCGGATGCTATCCACGGAACTACCAGGTATAAGTACCCCAGCCAAGACAGAGCCGAAGAAGAGGAAGCCAAGGGAGAGCAGCGGGAACGGGCTTCCTGCGAAAAGGGTATATCTCCGACCGAGGATGAAGTGGACGGAAGAAGAGACGGACCAATTGTTGAAAGGCGTAGCTATCTACGGCGTTGGAAAGTGGAAGAAGATCCTGTTACATCCAGAATTCTCATTCCAAAATGGGAGAACACCAGTGGACCTGAAAGACCGGTAAGCATGCCATTTGCAAGGCCTAAGGCTCCCTCTTAACGTGACGCAGCTTTCGTACGCGGTTTGGAGCCCACACCTCTAGACATAATTCGGTGACCCAACTTGGTATCGGAAACTCGGGGCTTCAAGAAAAAGGATTCCGCAGCGACGGCTTGAAGGATTCGGCATTTACATCGGTTAACGCTACTGAATCCGTAATGGTAACATCTCACGGACATGACGGGCTTCCCATATATCAAGATACTGGTAGGAAGAAAAAGCGAGCCACTCCTAACCCGCTTCCTCCACGAGCATGGACCGACGCAGAAGATGTAGATCTAGTTAAAGGATACCAGAAACATGGGTTTCAATGGTCCCTAATAGCCAGAGACCCACACCTCACTTTTTCAAACCGAACAGGTGCACACGTGAGAGATCGATTCCGCCTGAAGTTCCCAGATATATATCGTGATGTCTCCAAATCCCAGAGAGACGCATTGTCAGCGGCAAAAGTACGCAAAGGCAAAGAATCCGAAAAAGCGGCCAAGAAGGGAAACGATGGTCCTACAGAAGTTGCAGATGATGGGCAAGGTCATAATGATAATGGTAATGACTACGGATTCCAAGCTCAAGCTCTTTCGAACTCAATGAGCAAGCAATCTCTATCAGCGACAACGCCATTCAATATTATGGGGCTTCTCAACGATGATGAGGAAGACAATCGACTCTCCTCTTTTCGGTACGATGATTTGAATGAGAACGTCACATTACCTCCGCTACTATGGGAAGATATGGCGACGAGACCAATGTTTGACTTGGAATGAGAATTCTAAGCTAAGAGCAAACGTGAAAACTTGGCTGTTGAGTGTCTAACGAATGTGATATCGACACCGCCATTTCCTTCCTCCAACGTTGATGATCCAAACAGTCAAGGCAGAAAATCAACCCTGTGGCCAGACCAGCTAGTTATTCTTTCCAACGGAATCGCACAAACCCCTCCATCCGCAAACCCGAAAATAAACCTTCAACTGCCTCTAGACCTTGTAATTCTTCCCAACTTTACATTTCCGCTCGAGCACCTTGCGCTCCGGCTCCTGCCCCTTTGTCCTCTTCCATTTTTGCCGCCTCAGTGGTGGTATTGGTGGTTGTACCGGTGGAAACATCATACCTTGCGGCGGCGGCGTCAGCGGCGACACAGTCGGTGCTCGCGGTGTCCAATAAGCGGGGCTGTCGGTAATATCATCGGCGATCCAAAGAGTCTGTCCATTGGCAATTTGCAGCGACGGAAAAATCGGTTGAAGCGAGCTCAGTCGCTCCTCCAAAATCTCAACTTGGTTTCTGTAGTAGATGAGTGAGTCCAGGGTTTCTCCCTTGAGGTCGTCGACAGCGTCCGCGACTACAGGGTTCGCAGTCAGTAATCTAGGAGAGGATGGCTCAAAGTGCAGAATAACTTACTTATCTGCCTCATTGATAGCACCTCTGCCTCCTGCCTCAGCAGCTTTTGCTCTAGCATCGCAATTTGCTCGTCTTTCTTCTTGGCGTCAGCCGCCCAGTCTACTCCCACTTCTTCGCTCTCATGGTTGGTGCCTAGAGGACGTAGGTTACGGCGAGCCGTTGGGGTGCGACGGTGAGGAGCCATTTTGTTTGCACAGTTCGGGAAAATGTGAGTTTGAGAGAAGAAACAGAATTGCGACCAGCGCAGAGACAGCAGCGATGATTAAAGCGAATTAAAGAATATACAGTATCTGATGCCTGAGCACGAGAGTATGATCTAACCGTCGAGATGAAAGCGTAAACCTAGGACATGGACAACGAAGAAAGAGAAAGAGATAAAGCTATTAATGAACATCATTATATGCCCTAGAAATGGCTAGACATGACTTCAATAGAGGAAACACAATATGAGCGATTGCGGGTTTTGCTGATTGTTGCGCTATTGTTGAAGTTTGCGCCGTGCGCTGTTCAATAGTATAGGGGAACCTCGAACGACAATAGGATCAGGGAAAGCCGTTAAGGAACGAGCACAATAGGCCATCAAGACTGAGAGTTTCAGTAGATGAACCGTTAGTCTGAATGATGCACGGAAAGGTCTTGATAATGATGTTCACTAGAGAACCCAGTGAAATCATACCTTGCCTACCTACCTTGGTACCTGGATACGATCACCTGATTCAACATTATACAATGCCAAACACTCCTAGCTCTTCCCTCACACAGGCACTTTACTAGGGAGGAGCATTTCCGCAATAGCAATATGATACTAAATCGAGAATGTACAAAAAGTCAGCAGTCCAGAATGCCAAACCCAGCACCAAGCGTCCAATACCTTTCGCCCCTTTCAAAGTAGAATATGTGCACAAAGCCTTTTAATGACCCACCCCAACGCCCTGGAAGCCGTCCATAACCGTCGCCGTGTCTGCTGGAGGAACTGAAGGAGAGAGCTACGCCAGTTTCCATAAATCATCCATTCTGTCTCCGTCTACCACGAATTCCTATCCCAATTCGGATCTGTACACCCATTAGCCTCATCCCTCCAATCTCTCCCCCCCTAAAACGCCCCCAAACATCCACCAAAATAAAAGTAAATTAAAAAAATCAACAAAAGACTCACCCTGCACAAACCCGGCCAGCACCTTACTCCCCGTCTGCAACAGCGGATGCCCCACCACAATCTGCAAGAACCGCTGCAGCCCCTCCCTCCTGTGCTCAATCACATCATCGCTAAACCGGTTCGTAAACACCTTCCCCGGCAGCGGCGGTATGGTCACGCGCGCAGACTCGCGCTCGAGAATGTCGCGGAAGTACTCAAAGTCGCTGTAGCGCCGGCGCACGGTCGAGTGCTTGAGCTTGAAGGCGGGGATGTTGGTGCGGCACACGATTTCGTAGTCGGTGTACATGGCGCGCGATGTGCCGTGGGTTTGGGGGTTTTTGACCTTTCGGGGGGGGGAGGGGATGTTAGAGTGGGTGGGAATGAGGAGGATGGGCTGGGGGGGGTGAATTACTTCGATTTCGAGAAAGTTTTCGGGGGGGCCGTAGATTTCTTCAAAGGATTGCTGGCGGGCGTCCGGCATGGCCTGCATGGTGGGCGAGGAGGGGGAGACGGTTCGGCGACTGTTGCGCTTGGGGGTGTGAAAATTGGTCCTATGTCTAGAGAGAGCTCTGGTCCCTGAGGCGGTGTAGGCAGTTTGGAAGAGTATTCTCGAGCAAGATAGATTTCTAGCCAAGAAAGCTCTTAGGAATTGTGTGGGGGTGTGGCTTTGAGATGGGAAAGGAGTTATGATTTTTGACTCAATGCGGGACGAGGTGGGGTCTTACAGCCAGAATGTCACGGGAAAATTACCATACATGATACATCAGTCATACAGTCGACGACGAGGTTATCTAAACTGAGTATCTCCATACTGTTAAGATTCATACTTAATTAGAAATCTCTACCCAATAACTCGTTGCGCAAACGCTTTCGTCTAGCAATAGCGGAGCGGGGCATGATTCAGTCTGTCTTCTTGGCCACCCTCAATGCTCCATCCTCCACTTTAAAGTACGAGTAAACAGATTGACGAGATCGAGGCATATGTCCACTGGTCCAAAACTGGGCATTTCTCCTGCAGCTTGGATAATGAGACTCTGATAATGTTCCGGTACTTGCAGACCGACAACCATTCCGGAAATTCTTCCAACTCGAACAATGGGCGGTCTCAATCACTGGTGATTTGGCAGATTGAGTCAACGTGTTCAAATCTCGAACTAGAGCCTTGACCCATTGACCGGAAGTCGACCTCGCCTTCTGCCGAAGTGGACCATCAGCCATGTCGCAGAACGACAACCTATCAACTTGTGGAATGGATGGTCCATCAACTTGATCGAACTTCGAAGGGGGCCTTCGACGGCTTGAAGTCGTTGAGACTTTATTAAGTGGGATATCGCCAAGTGACCGATCTTCAATTTGATAAGATGGCTGTTCGACGACTTTTTCAGCAGTGGAGTCTATCCTTAAGGAGTTTGGTACAAAGGCAGTGGGCCCCTTCTCCGAAAAGGTGCCTGGGTACGCCTCCGAGCTTCGATTGGTACGCCTCCGAAGGCCACGCGTTGTCTCATTACTGCTTCTTCGACTACTCTCGGCCATTGGAGATAGGATATCGTTGCTTTCCGACACTGTATTGGCGTATCGTTGGAAGATTGTAGAGCCGCCTTGGGGGTCAGAGTGAAGCACTACTACCGATTCCCAGTGTTGTACGTCCTCCTGCTGCACCATCATCATCCTTGCTATACATCCAACACCGTCTTCGAGTCTTCCGCCTAACCCCTCTCCATGCTCGTGCAACCGAATGAATTCAATCAGTTCGTCAAGTTCCAAGATTCCGTCCATTTTGTACGGATGCCGTTTCTTCTTCCACGTTTTGAACAACCTCAGAGGATAGGCAAATAAAACTCCCGGAATCGCCATTAGCCACATCAGCGCCCTTACAAACCACATCATCCGTCCCGCGAATTCCAGTACAAATAGAGGCATGATTGCCTGTGGGAGGATCTCACCAATAACCGCCACAATGAGCGTAGAAATGGCGAATGCGGCCCATGACCCCGGTGGGAACAGATGAGAAAGTATCAAGGGTAGCCCCTCTGCTACCATCACCGACGATAGGATTAGAGATACTAGTAACCAATTCGGACGGTTCCGCACTCCTAGGATCATCTGTGCGTGTTTTCTGGCAATCAACCGTGAGCCTCATTCGTGCAAAGCTAGAATGTGAAACCAACCTGCGTTTAGCACTACCAGTCCTTGTCCAGACCATCAATCGCGGCAGATCAGCACTCAGAACCGCCAAAGTCAACCCAGCCAGCAGTCCCGTCAGCAGTACGAGTCCTACTGCGACCATGAACATGAGTTTCCACACCCAGGCATGCCACTGACCCACTGTTTGTGAGCAACTAGTCAAGCTGTCGGCCGAGCTGAATGGAGCAATAGACTTTCCTGGTACATCACCTGTCCCTGGAGCTGGTACTGATACTACTGGAATAGGGAGGGACCCAGCCTGATGAAGTAGGACGAAGACAGGCACGAGCGTGACGTGAGTGTGGGACCGCATCGCGGGACAAGTGATTTGATATTCAGAGTTGAGTGAATATGTATAGATGTTGTACTTATCCTAATTGCTGCTCCGCTTGAACAACGACGAGTAGACGTGAGGACGTAAAATGTCTGCTTCACTCATCGTTTCGAAGACTGAAAGCTTAATGATCGTCGTGGCAGCAGTTGGCACTTAATTTTCGAGTGCTTGCAGGGAAGGAGCGACCCCCGAAATTTGTGTTCCGTCATCTTGACGGCTGAGCAATTGGCTGGATGCCAATTTGAATGTTCGGTGGGTGGAAAAAGCGAGCAAATAGGCAATTGATGGATTCGACTGGTTGACGACCGGATATGAAAGGTGACTACATAGCAGTATTCTGTCAATTTATCGTAAGTCATCGACCTTTGTAATCGTTCTTCGGAAAGGCCTCAAGGTCTTGTAGAAGCGAAATCTGCACGTGTTCTGAGCACGCCTTAAGGAACTTCTCAACATCACCGTCACGCCTCAATAGACAACCATTGATAGCAAAGCAGCATACCTGTAGTCTCTCTCCTTCATCTCACCACAATATCCTCTCATGCTGATGTCTCTTCAACATATCTGAACAAGGCTGTCTCCATACTCTAGCCAGTGTATCCATCGGTGCTGGGAACATCGACATCCTACATCAGCCAGAGGGCGTTGTTCAGATATGGTCGTCACCTTAACTTCGTAGGGAACAGGTAGGTAACTGGCCAGCTTGCGGCTGATGCTCAAAACCAAGCTCAATTGATCTAAGGATGCTCTAGCTCCAGTCCTACTTGATTTGGGATTTGATGTCTGGTCGACAAGTCTAGCGTTTTCGCCGCAACATCCGTAGGTACTATAGTTTTTCGTGTTAGAAATTCCTAGATAGTCAGACTCCGAGTACCCAAGAACAGTGGAATCCTTGCCCGAGCCCTCTACAAGCATGCGAAACTTTATAGAACATCCTCGCGACCTAAAACTGATAGCCCAACTCTCGCTAGAAATTCAGATTGATCATAAGTATCCTGATACGTTGGAGTAATATCCTAGCACTTGTGATGTCCCTCAACAGGCGGAATGTTCTAAAATACAGGTATGGAATGATACGTCTTTTCCTGAGCTAGGATGGCCTGATTAGCCTTCCTTTCCATCCTTACCCAGTCGAAATGATCGCGGCTATGCACCTACGCAGTTATGCCACTGCTTAAACGAACTAGTAGAGTCTGTCGGTCACGTCGAGTTACCAATACGGGTAGTTGTTTGATGGAAAAGCCCAAAAAGCTGATAGGCGCCGTGATATATTCGTTGTAGGGAAGAAAATCCGATTGACTACTCTTGTCTTGTCCGTTTCGCACCGTGCGGGTTCCAGCTCGCGTCTCCTGCGCCAGCAGCTGGCTGCTGTTGCTGTGAAAAGAAGGCTGGATTGTAATGCGCTTGGTTTGTTTGAAACGCAGCTTGACCTGATTGTGGTAATGTACGCTTTAGTGTGTTTTTCTGCTCAGGTGGTTGGGGGCTAGTCGCAGAAGTGGACGCTGTTGCTTGGGAAGGAAAGCGCGAAAGAGATGTACTAGCTGTTATTGGGGAGTGTTGGTTGAGACTTGGCCGGTGAGCTCCTGGTTGTGGGCTTGGAGTATGTCCTCCTCGCATTTGGGTAGGCTGGCCTCCAAAACCAGGGCCCACAGGCTGTCGTGTCACGTATGAAGACGGAGCCCAGTGTCCGGCCTGGGCAGTAGGACCCATGTATGACCCGGCCATGTTTGCATTTGGATAATTGTGAAAGCCTTGCATACCTTGCATTCCCATCCCTCCGTTCATCTGCGGCATGCCCATCGCCATGTTGCCCATCGGGCTACCCATACCTCCTATCCCCATTGCGCCCATCGGCATACCCATCATGCCATTCGGGCTCATTCCACCTCTTCCACCTCGCATACCCATTGGGGCCCCTCGCATGCCTCCCATCATGCCGGCTCTGTTCTGGAAGCCGCCATAGGGTTGCATGCCGCCCATTGGTGATCCTTGGTACCCACCCATCGGAGTTCCTTGAAAACCACCAGCCATTGGCTGCTGAAATCCTCCCCTGTTATAGCCCGACGTGTTGTTCATACCTCCACGGCTATTGTATCCACCACCCCGACCACCGCGGTACCCGCCTGTTGAGTTGTTCATATTATAACCCATCGGTTGCGGTGGCATAGAGTTCATGCTTCCTGACCCATAACCCCCACTTGCTGAACGGTTGCTATTTGGGGTATTATTATTCCGCATGGGCCCGTCCTTAGGAAGTGTTCGAAAGGGGTTGGTAAAAGGATTGGTATAGCTGACGGTGAACTTCTTCGTGTATTGTTGACCTTCACCGAAAGATTCAATCTTCTGTTTGGCGGCAGTGGCAGCTTGAGGGGATTTGAAGAGAACATAGGCTTGTCTGTGCCACGAATGATAGTAAGATTAGCTTGCAACGACGAATGCCAACTCTGAGAAAACATACCCTTTGCTCTTGCCATTTACTTTGTGCTCACTGAAAGTAATGTCCTCCAATTCGTCCTCACACTGGCTTTGATTCGCCCAACCACGAATATCATCATCGGTGACCCACCAATGCAACTCCGAGATGAAAAGAGCGGTCGTAGCGCCGGGATCGACATTTCTATCATCAGTACCATCTTTGCGTTTCAGTCCTTGAGTCTGAGGGGCTTGCTTTGGAAGATGTACGGGATCCTGTGTGGAGTCATCAGTGCTGGCGATTTTCTGTGCTACGTCACTCGGTTGCATGTGGCCATTCCCTAACTTTGCTTCCTGATGTGCGTCGTGATCATTCGAAGCCGGGTAAGTAGAAAAGTCTGGGTTATCTGGGGGGTGAGTAATGGTATCAGCAATCACAGCTGCTTGTTCAGCTGGATTCTCAACCTTGACATCTTCTTCTGTTGCTTCTTGATGGTAGTCTTCACCCCCATCGCCATAAATATCAATATCGAAGTTATCCTCTTCAGCCATTGCGAAAAGACCTCTTCAGCTTTGTGGCTGCAAGCTTGACTGCTAAATTTCTTTATGAACAGTATGGTCTCGAAGAGCTCGAGGTAGAAGTACAGGTCTGCAAATCGCCAGCGAAATAATTAGCTTCGAAGGAGACAATGATTGGAAATACTTGAAGATGGTAGGATCGCTGTGTCTGTACCCTAAGACATCGTGATTCAACCCGCAAACGCAGGAAGCCTAGCAGACATACGTACAGTTGAAGGAATCTCACTAAAAGAAGAGGTCTTGTACTGAACACTTGCTACGCAGACAATAGATGCTCGTGCCTGCCTGCCTTCGTCGGCGAATGCAGGAATGAAGTTGACTGAGCTCAACAGCGGTACAACGCTTGGTTTTGACGACACTCTTAGCAAAGAGGACCCAAACAACTTTCCATCCGTATCCAGAAGAAGAGAACAGTATGTGAGTCAGCTGAGTAAAGCGACCGTAGGAGACCCCCAATAACACCTTATCCTGCCTTGCCCGGGTTTACCTCCGCCAAAGGACCTGTTGAAGCGAAAAGGATTGCGACCGTAAAGTGAGTGATTGAGAAGGTAGCAGAACAGAGGGTGGCGTGCACAGAGATGCTCTGGTAATGGCGGTGGAAAGGGTGAAGCTTGAAGACAGAGGAGATGAGGGCGTGGTGAAATGAAGGTCGTAGTGATAGGATATGTTTGCCTTGCAGAAGCTCGAGCCTCAAACAGCAAGCTAGCCTCACTTCCAATCGCGGATCGACGCTCGGACCAGCTTCCGTGTAGGATGCATCCCGCTACTGGAAATAACACCTACCCAGAATTATCACAGCACTCACCGACAGCCATTCTTTCGAACGTCTCTGCACAGAGTCCAAAAAATCACCTTCTCTCAATTGTGGCACCGTTCGGTCCTTGCAGACTAGCATAACGTCCATAAACCCTTCTCTCCCTTCATCTCGCTGTCCATACCTCAAAATGTCAGATCAATTCAAAGAAATCGCAGACATACCGAAAGACTTCCTCAGAGACGGTACACAGTTCTTGAATAGGTGTACGAAGCGTATGTGTCAGCTTCTCCAAGCGTTTGACCTATAGGCTCATAGCTACCCCTAATCCTTCGAGATGAATAATAACTAATACTCGAAATGAAAACAGCTGACAAGCGTGAGTTCATCAAAATATCCCAAGCGGTCGGAGTGGGCTTTGTGGTAATGGGTGCTCTTGGATACATTGTCAAATTAAGTACGTGGCCTCTCACTCCAGAAATCAAATGAAGGAACGTTGTTCGCAACGTGGAAGAGAATCCCTTCCCTGCCAGCTCCAGCAGTGACAACTAGCTAACCATTGCCGGAACTCTACAGTACATATACCTGTGAACAACATACTGGTGGGAGGCGCATGAAAAAGGTGTTGCAGAATGCTGTTTTGGGGCGGCTACTACTCGGGGGAACGGCAAAGGATGATGGGACCAAAGATATGGACCAACTCAATAGCTTAAAGACATGAACCCGAGACCTCCTAGGCTCTCAATGCAACAGCGCCCATTTCCTGGCCGATCCCAAATACCAATACGCTTCAAATTGTCAGATGTTGTCTGGATGTAAGGTATTGGAGGGGCTGACTGTAGATTGGATCCAATAGGGTAAACGTGGCATTGAATATATATCATTCACCCTACTTTAACATTCTCGACTTACGAGTAGAAGCACCCATAAGCAAAAGAGTAATGCTCGCCGCTGGTTCTCCACATATCATTGATTCCCGTCGTGCCGTCCTCCGCAAAGCCAAGCTTATCTAACCGCTTTGGGGAGGGCAAATAATTCCCGAAATATTCAGCCAACTTCTCTTCAAATACAAGTCATGTACCTACTTCTAAGCTTCCCGAATCCACACCCCCATAATTGTGCGGAAGGCAGAAGCTGTCCATGATCTTCTCTACTACGAAAGAGGATACAGCGGCGCAGGCGCAACTGAGTGACCTTAGGCCCAATAGCCCAGGCTTCCCTCTCACCCAGTCAAGAGAAACTGGGGTCCTTCTACCAAACCGTTATCCCAATGACGCTTCGATAGCAAAGGAGGACGCTGCCGTGGTAAAGCCATGGGCGCACTTTGTTGCGGGCGCGTAAGGAGTTCTGTCCTGCTCGAGAGATCTAAGTTACTTATTCTGACTTGATTCAGTATTGGAGGTTTGACCTCTGCGACCCTGACATGTCCTCTTGACGTGCTGAAGACCCGCCTCCAGTCTGATTTTTATCAAAGCCAGATTGCTGCTTCGCGACAAGCTCGGGGAATATTGCCACCCTCCGCGCAGTCGCTCTCGAGGAGTGCTCTCCTTCACTTCAGCGAAACATTCCAGATACTTTTCTCTATACCGAGGGTGGAAGGCTGGCGGGCACTCTTCAAAGGACTAGGTCCTAACTTGACTGGTGTAGTCCCATCGAGGGCGATCAACTTTTACACATACGGCAACGGCAAGCGGATAATAAGTGAAAATTTCAACCACGGCAACGAGTCAGCATGGGTACACTTATTTGCTGCTGCCACAGCGGGGGTGGTGACAGGCACGGCAACTAATCCCATCTGGGTGGTAAAGACGCGATTGCAGCTCGATAAATCGAATGCCGAGAAGACAGGGTCCCAATTGAATAGGCGATACAGAAACTCAGTTGATTGTGCGATGCAGATAGTGCGCAAAGAGGGCATCAAAGGACTCTATCGCGGTCTCAGCGCGAGCTATCTTGGGGTGAGCGAAAGCACGTTGCACTGGATGCTCTATGAGCAAATGAAGATTTCTCTTCGCACGAGGGAAGCGGAACTGGCATCTTCGGGACGAGAGCCAACAATATGGGATCAGACTGTCAGATGGGGGGGCAAACTAGGGGCAGCTGGCAGCGCAAAATTCTTCGCAGCAATCATTACATATCCCCATGAGGTTGTCCGGACGAGGTTACGACAGGCACCATTCCAAGATGGTCGTCTGAAATACACTGGATTAGTGCAGTGCTTCAGCACGATTTGGAAAGAGGAAGGCATAGCGTCACTTTATGGAGGCCTTACACCACACATGCTCAGAGTTGTGCCAAGCGCTGCCATCATGTTTGGGATGTAAGTGCATTTCACTCCATAGGTCGTTTTATCTTGCTGGTCGTCATTCTAATATCCCTTCAGGTACGAAGTGATATTACGACTGTTCGGAACCCAGGCCTGATCTCTCGTTAACAAAACCTGTGTAGATCTCACCACCCTAACTATCTGATATGCCGCTTTGTGGCTAATATGTACTGTATGTGTTTATAGCATAGCAACTGGCATGGCCCGGCGTTGGTGCTCACGGATGTATAATAAACTGGCGGCAATGTAAATCACAAGGTACACTAGAATAGAAATTTGATGAGTTTAATTTCGCTTTATTGATTCATGTCTTGGTAAGGCAAGGTAGGATTTGGGGCAAGGAGAGACCATAAAGCCTTTAAATCCGAAGCTAAGGCTATTAAACCGTAATCGATAAGCGGTCCATAATGACCCTCGAACCTTTGTCAAACCTCGATCCAACCTTCAGATTGTCTTCTTGTCACACTAACAATATGGCTTCTTTACAGGAGGATGATACAGATCGTATTGAGTCACCAGATCCCTCCAGTCACGCCGTCAATATCTATGATACAGCGGATACTGAGAGCGAGTGGGTTGATGATGATGATATGGATTTCGAGCCCACAACCGACGATAGTGAGGAGAACGAGTTCTTCGACTCAAACGAGGAGGGTGTTGAAGCTGAATTCCACGGTATGCTTTACAGTCATAGGGCGAACATCCCCACAATACTCCATACCATCTACTAATTCGGGGTTTTGAATAGACGCCGGCGACGGTTTGAGCGGGGTGGAGATTGAATTCTCAATGGATGAAGGCGGAAGTGAGCTACTGGATGACGAAAGGGGAAACGAAACAGAGACCGAGCAGTCTCAGGGCCAGGCAGCCAGACTTGCTCCGGCGGGAAGAGGACGGATAACAGGTACTCATATTTTCAGAGGAGAGATAAGAACCTTTACTGAGACGCTACTTTAGTCTCTCATACCCAGATAATGCAGCTTCTTGGACAAGCTGGACTTCGGAGAATATTTGCCAACCATACAGTTGCTGGGTCCGGAGACCCGAATGTGGACGATGACGATGACATCCTAGGCGGCGGTTATGGGGGCTCGTCAGGTCGGAGACGGCGGTGTACAAAAGGAGATCCAAATAGATTCCCGAAGATCCCTAGTGACGAGGGGAGAAAGCTGATGGACAATGGTTCTTTTGGGAGCAGCGAACCTTGGCGGGATGTATTGAAGAAGCGAAAATCAAAATTAGCACGACAGTTGATGTACAGAGAACTGGATGTTGACGGAACTCATGCAGCTAGAGCCAATAAAGTGATCTCGCAGGTATGAACTCGTCTTGGAAAGAGGTAACCCCCACCAGTTCGGCTGACCCGAGGCTTCTGTAGGGCCTTATACCATCTTCAAATGCGGACACTATCATTCATTATAACTCAAGATGCTACTCCGGTCAATTCTCGGACGATGGCAACTTTTTCTTTTCTTGCGCTCAGGATTTCAGAGTCCGCATGTACGATACATCGAACCCTTACAAATGGAAGTACTATAAGACCGTCGTCTACCCATATGGCCAATGGACAATAACAGATGCCACCCTCAGCCCAGACAACAGATACCTTGCGTACAGCTCAATTCGAAGCATAGTATGCCTTGCACCCACAGATCCGAGCGAACAAGGTGAACCCTGGCTACTGGACTTTGCAGACATGGCAGCTAGAACTAGTAGGCCTCGGTTCGGCACTGGATATAGTCACTTCGGTGTAGGTGCTGGCAGATAATATCTCTCTCAATCCAATGCTCAGCTAACAATGGCTAGATATGGTCCATACGATTCTCTGGAGATGGTCGAGAAATTGTAGCTGGTACATCTGATAATTCTGTTTACGTTTACGATATTGAATCTCGAAAATCTATTCTCAGCATACCGGGTCACAACGACGATGTGAACGCTGTTTGCTTCGGAGATGCCCAATCTCCGCATATATTGTACTCCGGCTCCGACGATACTCTGATAAAGGTTTGGGATAGACGAAGCATGAGCGACAAACGTGAAGCTGGTGTTTTCATGGGCCATACCGAGGGTCTTACTTACGTTGATAGTAAAGGGGACGGCAGATACGTCCTTAGCAACGGAAAGGACCAGACAATGAAGCTTTGGGATCTGCGGAAAATGATGCCAACAGAGAAAGCTTCGAATTTGGACCCAGGACAGTACACCCTAGGCTTCGACTATCGTTTCATGACATATTCTGATGATAAATACAAACCCCATCCGCACGATTGTTCACTAGTCACGTACCGTGGTCATAGTGTTCTCAAGACCCTAATACGATGTCACTTTTCACCTCCCGGAAGTACGAACTCAAGATACGTATATTCAGGGAGTGAAGACGGCAGCATCCATGTCTACAACATGGATGCAACGCTGGCAGGTAAGATCGATGTTAACAAAGCCACGCATCACTCCCGACCCAGGGATCCAGAGCTTTACACTAACACATACGAAATGGATGACGGAAGCCGAGGAGCTTGGAAAACATGTGTTAGAGATGCAAGCTGGCATCCGAACGCACCCGTAATTGCTGGTATGTCCTTCGTTTCAGATCTGATCAACGTTCCCAACGTACAGTATTCGCTCTAACATCATACAGCAACATCTTGGAATGGATGGGGCATGTCCAAGGGAACCTGTACAACGCACAGCTGGAACGATGGCGCAAACGATGACGAAGGTGAACCTAAGATGGGTCTACGAGTAGATCAGCAGCTAAAGCATGATGATGGCCTGTACAACAATCCTCGGTTACGGAGCGGGAGAACAAGTCAATTCCGAAATCAAATGATGGCTCAGCGAGTGCCCGGGGCCGACGAGGACGTTGATGAGGAACCTTGGTAGTGGTGTAATGGGAAAGCCACTAATTGACATATCTGAAAATAGCTGTATTTAACGGTTTAGCGCTACATTTGGGAGGATGGGGATGGCGTTCCTTCAGAACTAGATTCCTACAAAAGTTCACGAGCTGTATGCTTCTGATCGCCGACGGTGATGGTATCTCATATCACGACAATCATAGCGCAGTTCTTCGAAGCAATGTCCATTCCATAAAAGCACATAACTACTCCACTGCTGCCCTTGGACCCCCGGATCTAAATCGTCGTCTCATATGGAATGGGTGTCACCGTCTCCGGCGCATGTGTCCCCTTCGCATCAATCGTCCTCTCTGCCCTCGGCATTGCTGGCTGTCTCTTCAGATGCATGTGTACCCCATCGGTCTTGGCCTTTCTCATCTTTGCTGCATTCTCTTTTACCCGGTTGAGGAATTCTTCTCGGCTTCTGGACAGGCTGACATGCTCGATGCGCACATTAACGCGCTTTTCAATGTAGCGGTTGCCAATGCGCTTGTAGATGATGACGCCGACGGCGGATTTGGTGACGTTGTAAATTACGCCGGTTTTACCGTGGTAGACTTTGTGGGGCATGCTGTGGAGATGTCAAATTTGTAGTCCTTGGGCAGGTGCATTGTTGACCCGTTTGGAAATAAATATGGATAGAACTGAGAGGATCTGAAGAGGAAGTGAGACACTCGGAGGTAGGAGAAGGCTCACCCTTTTTGAACGGCTCCGTTCGCTTTGATATCCACGATGTCTCCAACTTTGTATTGTCTCAGATATGTCGAGAGCTTGATCATGCCCTTTTGCTTGAAGTTTCTTGAGAATGCATACTGTATACAAGTCAGCTTTAGGATCTGTAAAGCATCCCCTCATCGAGCTTCATCAAATCGGTGGTCCTCGATGCGGAAGTTACAAATGAACATGCGGCCAATCCTTCGCAGATGCGAGGAGCGTATTACATACCCGAGTACCAGCGCGGAGACCCCCTGAGTGCCCCATAACGACGGTTGATGGCTGTGATGTTGTATTTGGATGTCGTTCGTGATGCAGTTGATAGTACCGAAATGTTTGTGGTGAAGGTCGCACTAGTACTCGCTTAACTCGTTAGTGTCCACAGATTCATCCACGAAAGTCGACAGATAGACCCCTTCCTCTCAACGTCAGCCCTCAACAGCACCTGCCAGAGCGACAGCAATCATGGCGCCACGCTCGTACTCCAAAACCTACAAGGTCCCTAGGCGTCGTAAGTACCTACCGGAAGAAAAGTTGAAGTCTAGTTGATCAAAGCTGACGAATTCTGTAGCTTTCGAGTCCGCTCGTCTGTCAGTATATCCCGGCCACTGAGCACGAGCTTGCCTCTGCTCATGTCGTTGCACCTTACTGACCCCTTGTCAGGGACTCCGAGCTGAAGATTGTTGGCGAATATGGTCTACGCAACAAGCGTGAGGTGTGGCGTGTCATGCTCACCCTATCCAAAATCCGTCGTGCTGCCCGGTACGCTACTACATCTAGCTCTCTACGCTCTAAAATACCATCGGAGGGCAAGGGCTGATTTCACCACAGCCAATTACTCACCCTTGATGAAAAAGACCCCAAGCGTCTATTCGAAGGCAATGCCCTCATCCGTCGTCTCGTCCGTGTCGGTGTGCTCGATGAGTCTCGCATGAAGCTCGATTACGTGCTGGCGCTCAAGGTCGAGGATTTCTTAGAGCGGAGACTGCAGACCTGCGTCTACAAGCTTGGATTAGCGAAGAGTATCCATCATGCTCGTGTTTTAATTAGGCAGAGGCACATCCGGTATATTCTACATCCCTTGAAGACTCCATCTTGAATCAGGGGGGCTGACAACTCGGTAATTCAGCGTTGGAAAGCAAATCGTCAACGTTCCCTCTTTCGTCGTGCGTCTCGACTCGCAGAAGCATATTGACTTTGCGCTTACGTCGCCCTTTGGTGGAGGACGTCCGGGTCGTGTTAGGAGAAAGAAGGCTAGGGCTGCGGAGAAGAAAGATGAGGGTGGTGATGAGGCTGAGGAGGAAGAGGAGTAGACTCTGAGTAGAACATGTTGATTCAATCTGCAATTCAACAGCTCCCGAAGCAGTCGCAAGAAAGATTGATATAGCTGGGCTCAGATACTTTCGACAGTAGCAGTGAACAATCAAATGTTTTTCGCAGACAAAAGCTTTGCAATTTACGTATTCCTTGGATCATCACACCTATCACTTGTTGAGTATATGCAGCTTGAACCTCCCAATTCCCTAGTAACCTGCCAAAAGCCCATATTGGAAACGCCACCGCTATGCATCCTCGAGTAACCTCTCAATTGGCCAATTCATCCTTCCCCAACAATTTTGCCATTGGGTCATCAGCCACAGCCCTAGATCTCTTATATGCTTCCAATTCTTCCTCGCTCACACCACCCTTCATTTCCGCCAACGTCCTCTTCTTCGCAACAACAGCCACCTTCCCAACTTCATCCACCTTCTCCATGGGATTCGGATCTTGGGCTTCAGCAACAATATCCCCTGCATCACCATGATACTCGATCGTTTTCGCCGCGGCCATTGCTTCAAGCTCACCACCGGTTCGTATCCGGTTAGCTTCTTCAAAGGCTAGCTTGCCCTCTTCGCCGGTGCAATAGCTGTTCTTGACCGTCGAGTGGCAACAGGCGTATCCCCACTGAAAGTTCTTCCACCAGCTTCCCCATACGGAGCTATGGTTGTTGACGAGCACGTCTTCCGGGTACTTGGATCTTATCTCTGTTCTTGGAGCGCCCTTGATCGCTCCTGAAGCGTCATATTCCACGTATCGCTCGTTCTCAATCGGCAGAGCATCTCGTGATAATTTAGGTTGCGAGTGTTGTTCTCCACCGTAGTTTTCTAAAAGCATCTTGCGCTGGGTTTCCCTTTTCTCGTCCCTTTCTTTCTCCTCTTTCCGCCGAAAATACTCACCGGACGTAGGATTAGCTTGCAAGTGTGTCTTGTTCTTGTCCCCCCGTTCTTGCGATTCCCAAGCATACTTCGAGGCCTTCTCAAACTCTGCTGCATCCCCAGATGCCCGCATGAAGTTATCCTCAGCTACCAGCGCAGCAGCTTGGTCTGCCTGCGCTCCCATATCCACCATTGACCGAGTTTTCGGATCGTATTTCGCCGAATCCAAGTCCAAATTGAGCAAGTACTTCGCCGTATCCTCTCGTATCCTCAAATTTCTTGTAGCCGTACTCTGTTGCCTCCCCATATCCGACTCCTCTCCATACTTTGCCTCCTCTTGCTCTCCCTTCTGTCCCTCTTCAGCATTGTCTGTCAACACTTTTTGCTGTCCCTCCGCGTTCCCTTTAACTCTCTTCTTCAGGTTTTCCAACTCCTCGTACTCTTCGATCACAGCTCGGTACTCGGTCGCATCATATCCATTCCACCGATCCCTCTTCGCGTCCCACCCCAGCTCTACCTCCTGCACCACCTCGTCCGCCAGTATATCCTTGCCCGTCCATCTCGCCCCCTTTGCTCTTGGTCGACTGAGGCACTCCTTTGTCTTGTGCGTAATCGCCCCGCAATTCTCGCAGGCGCCTTTACGAAATTTGGTTGCCGCGGGGCCGAGCCGTTTGCCACGGTCGTACCATTTTGACTGGTCTTTCTCGGCATTTTGAAGACGTTGATGCTCAAGGTAGTCATTCTCGGCGTCGGCTGATTCGAGGTAGAAGGGCTTCTTGGAGATGAAATTTGGAATGTACTCGTTCTTTTCTTTGGAGGCAACTTCAGCGGGTTTACGGGACATGACGGATGACACTCTAGGAATTTACAGGAATAGAGATCTTAAGTGAAACAGAGGAGATCAAGAGTAGTGTTTGGGGACTTTTCTGTGTACATGGTAAGATTATGTCAGCATTCAAGATCGCCCGGGTAAGGCTGTGGACCTCCAGGCCGATGTTTGACAGAATCGCGTCACCATCCCTGTCCTGCCTGTTTGAAGCTCAACATCGCGTTCCAGCGCATTACTTCTTGCACACCGCTTTAATCTCGCTCACTGCATTGCTTCGTCATGCGCTCGAAAATCTGTTGTTCAGGGAGATCTCCACAACCTGACCTTCAATGGATCTCTTTCGCGTAAGGCTCAACTGCATCGATCACTACCAAGCAACGCCCACAGAATTTGACCCTCAATTGCCAAGGAGCAATGGGCGGGCACACCAGCAGATACAGCCTAAGGTCCCAGTCATTAGGATATTTGGAGCCACTGAATCTGGACAGAAGGTTTGCGCCCATATCCATGGCGCATTTCCGTACCTCTACATCGAATACCACGGGAGTTTGATTCCTGATGATGGTTAGTGGTCTATAGCCACAAAACTTGCGAAGCTTCTAAATGAATCGTAGTTGAGTCCTATATCCACCGCCTTCACTTATCGATTGACCATGCTCTTGCTGTTAGCTATCGCCGCAATATATACGATGGCAAGACTGCTTTCGTCGCGCACATTACCCTTGTCAAAGGAGTGCCCTTTTATGGCTACCATGTCGGCTACCGATTTTTTCTAAAGGTGTACATGCTCAACCCAACGCACATGACCCGACTGGCGGACCTCTTGCGACAAGGGACGGTAATGAAGAAATTTATACAACCGTACGAGAGCCACATGCAATACCAATTGCAATGGATGTGTGACTTCAATCTGTATGGGTGCGCTTATGTTGATTGTAGCCAGGTCAATTTCCGGCAACCTGTACCAGCTTTCCTCGACATGAGCGGCACTACCCATAAATGGCATAAAGGGACGATACCACCTCCTTTCATATCCAGTGCAGAAGTACTCCCACGGCAGAGCCACTGCTCCATCGAAGTTGACGTACAGGTTCAGTATATAGTCAACAGGCTTGATATCAAATCTCGACCCTTACATCACGATTTTATTGAACGGAAGAATCCAATTGATCCGGATGAGAAGCTAGTGCATAGTATGGCTGGACTCTGGCGAGACGAAACTAGAAGGAGAAAAGCCCAAATGGGAATCACAGACCCTGGGAGCTCACCCTTTCCGCCAGAGGTTCTGATTTCCGTTTCTGCGGACCCCAGAAATTCTCAGCCAGGTGGGTGGATACACGAAGAGGAATATCGGGAAAGGGTTTTTGGCATCATGAAAGACGAAAAGGAAATGAGCGATGGCCAGAAGCTGTCACTCGATAATTTCGTTGAGAAAGCGCCATTCGAAGCGTGGATAAAGACAACACTGGAAAGTGTGGAGGACCTTTTCCCTCAGAATCTAAAATACCTTGCTATGCCACAGAAGGCTGCAGACGTAGACGGTGTACTTTCAGGTGGACGTATCGATCAGGAAGCCGAAGTTGACGAAAGTCGAGTTATGTTATTCGAAGAAGAAGATTTTCCGTACGACTCTGACGAAGATCTAGCACGTGAGATGGAAATCTCACAGGTAGAGCAACTCGACCACCCAGTAAGAGATGGAGAGAATCTAGAGGTAAATACCAATTATACTGCAAGGCCCGGAGATGATGAGTTTGCAGAGCAATTCAGAGATCCGCTGGATCCGGCACCATTTGGTGAAGCGCAAGGTCCGACTAGCTCTACAGAAATGGAAGCCTTAGGTATCAGAGATACTGGAGACTATAGTCACGCCGAAGAAGACGCGTTTGAAATACCTTCAGAGTACGCCAGCGACATTACTGCTGCAACTAAATGTTGTGCGATGGAGGGCAACCGACATCCAAAATCAGAGTCTCTTCAGAGGAAACGTAAATCTACGCATGATGAGCGATCGTCGAGCATAGATGTGTATAAAAGTCGCTTAGACAATCGTACCAAGATCGATCACAGCCACTCTGGAGCTGATGTTACGTCTGAGCTGACCAACGGGTTCAAAGCATCGCTATTGATGCATAGTGATTTGATACCACAGCGACAAGAAGAGAACCTAGTGAAGTATTCCCTATTGAAACCATCCTCGCAAGACGGAGGTAATGTCAATGGTGCAAGCGGCAACAGAACACTCTCGTTTCCAGTTGTGAAGGACCCCCAAGATCCGAATACAATTTTGAGGCTCAGCCAGCGCAGCAACTCACCGAAAAGAAGCTCTCAAGCGCCCAAAGCCAAATCAGCCTCGTTCGACCTATCAAAAGAGCGTGAGTCCGGCATATCCAGTAGTTCGAGGAACCCTTCCACTTGGCCTCTCTTGCCGCCCACACTACCCTCTACTCAAGTCCTCCAAGTCGCCTTGCATATCCATCGTGTGTGTAACGTTCCGACCCCAGGAAGCGTAAGACTTTTTGCTCAAGCACCTCCTACTGCCTTAGATGTTTCGCAGGACTTGCAAAACCCCAGATTTCCAACAATTATATACCCGGACGCTCATTATAGCGACGAGCGCGATGTACCTGAGCATGTGAGAGCATATGCAGGGAAGGAATTCAAGCTCGAGAGTACTACAGTCCCATATCTTCCTGATTTCGACCCAACAGGCACGTCACTTGCCAGTTTTGGAGAGAAGCCTAGCATCGTCGTCGACAGAGTCGCAGAGGAGAAGTCATATAAAAAACGTAGAAGAGCTTGCGGTCTCAGAACCTGGGAAATTGATGAACGGCCGCCTACAAGATCAGAGGTGCAAAGTTGGCTAAAAGGGCAAGATGGTATGGCCAAGAGCCAGAAGGTCGAATATTTGTCGCAGATTGATGGCGCAACACAGAAAAATCGTCATGGCTTCAAGTACACGCAGAGGCAGAAATCAACGAATGTAGAGCACGAGACTCAATACATGAGCATCATGAGTCTCGAAATCCATGTCAACACACGAGAAAATCTGGTGCCGAATCCAGAGAAAGACGAGATTGGGTGTGTGTTTTGGTGTGTGCAGTCTGAGGATGAGGACCTTGAGGTCAACGGCTTTAATGAAGGTAACCATGTCGGTATTCTTGTCCTATCGGAAGAAGGTGGGCTCAGCCACAGTATTGCACAGCACACGGCCGTCGAAGTCGAGGGTGAAGACAACGAGCTTGACCTCATCAATCGCATGATAGATATCGTCAGGTACTATGATCCGGACATTCTTACAGGCTACGAAGTCCATGGTGGATCTTGGGGATATATGATTGAGCGAGCAAGGTGTAAGTACGACTACAATCTTTGCGATGAATTTTCCCGAATGAGATCGCAATCGCACGGTCGTTTCGGCAAAGAGGACGACCGATGGGGCTTCAACCATACTTCAACCATTAGGGTGACTGGACGACACATGATTAACATTTGGCGTGCAATGAGAGGCGAGTTGAACCTACTACAGTACACTATGGAGAATGTTGTCTTCCACCTGCTGCATCGCCGCACACCGCATTACCCGTTCTCTGACTTGACAGCGTGGTATTCCAGTGGCAAGCCCCGAGACTTAGCGAAGGTCCTCGATTACTACATTACCCGGGTACAGCTTGATCTCGAAATTCTGGAACAGAATGAGTTGATTCCTAGAACAAGTGAACAAGCGCGCTTACTTGGGGTTGACTTTTTCTCTGTGTTTTCAAGGGGATCCCAATTCAAGGTCGAGTCTCTCATGTTTCGTATTGCGAAGCCTGAAAATTTCTTACTACCGTCGCCTAGCCGAAAACAAGTCGGCCAGCAGAACGCTTTGGAGTGTCTGCCCTTAGTCATGGAACCGCAGAGCGCCTTTTACAATAGCCCACTACTAGTCCTCGACTTTCAGTCACTATATCCTAGTGTGATGCTTGCGTACAACTACTGTTACTCTACCTTTCTTGGTAGAGTAGTCAACTGGCGTGGTCAAAATAAGATGGGCTTTACCGACTATCAGCGCGAGCAAAGGCTCCTCGAAATCTTCGAAGACCAGATCAACATTGCACCGAATGGCATAATGTATGTCAAACCTGAGATCAGAAAATCACTGCTGGCCAAGATGCTGGGTGAAATCCTCGAAACCCGAATCATGGTTAAGAGTGGAATGAAGGTCGACAAGGACGACAAGACGTTGCAGCGTCTCCTCAACAACAGGCAACTAGCATTGAAGCTCATCGCGAATGTTACGTATGGCTATACCTCTGCATCGTTCTCTGGACGCATGCCGTGCTCGGAGATCGCCGATAGCATTGTGCAGACTGGTCGCGAAACATTGGAAAAAGCCATTGCACTGATTCACTCCGTAGAGAAATGGGGCGCTGAGGTCGTTTACGGAGACACTGACAGTCTGTTTGTATATCTCAAAGGGCGCACTAAAGACGAGGCTTTCGACATTGGCAAGGACATCGCTAAGACGATCACCGATATGAACCCAAGACCAGTGAAGCTCAAATTCGAAAAGGTATACCTCCCTTGCGTACTACTCGCCAAGAAGCGATATGTTGGCTTTAAATACGAAAGCAAGGACCAGAAAGAGCCGGATTTCGATGCCAAGGGTATCGAGACAGTTCGCCGTGACGGCACTCCTGCAGAGCAAAAGATTGAGGAGAAGGCATTGAAGGTTCTTTTTCGGACAGCAGATCTTAGTGAAGTTAAAACCTACTTCCAACGTGAGTGCACAAAGATCATGAAGGGCAAGGTATCCATCCAGGACTTCTGCTTCGCGAAGGAAGTGAAGCTTGGCACCTACAGCGACAAAGGTCCACCCCCACCGGGAGCTCTTATCAGTACCAGAAGAATGCTGGAAGATCCTCGAGCGGAACCTCAGTACGGCGAACGTGTTCCCTATGTTGTCATTACCGGGGCGCCAGGTGCTCGATTGATAGACCGTTGTGTGGCTCCCGACGTACTCTTACACAATGAACACAATGAGTTGGACGCTGAATATTACATATCAAAGAATTTGATCCCACCATTGGAGCGTATCTTCAACCTTGTGGGAGCCAATGTTCGACAGTGGTATGATGAGATGCCCAAATTCCAGCGTATTCGCCGGATCGAAGCCGGCATAGCCCCAACAGGTAAAGACTTAATCGTCTCAAAGAAAACCCTCGAATCATACATGAAATCTTCTTCGTGCCTAGTATGCCGCGAAAAACTTGAAGAAGAACTGGCTATCTGCAGCAAGTGCATGCGCCAACCCGATACTTCACTACTGAAACTTCGGACAAAGCTGAAAAGTGCGGAGAATAAAGCTATAGACCTTGATAAAGTTTGCCGGTCATGTGCCGGGCTTGCATGGGGAGACGATGTCAGATGTGATAGCAAAGACTGTCCGGTGTTCTATTCAAGGGCAAGGCATAGGGCGAGTCTGCGGAACTCTCAGATGGCCACAGGGTCGGTCAACAAAGTCTTAGTGGAATTGGAAAGCGATCCTCTTCAATGGTAGAATATTGGTTTATGGTCTGGGTATAGCATTGCCGGCGCAGCATAAGATACCCCGGGAAGCGCATGAATATGGTGTTTTCACAGAGGCTCTGGAGTGCTCTGGCGTCGTCGGCATCTGGAGGCCCCACGGCCTGCTCCTCTTTTTCGATGTAAATAGTACACGAAATGCATGGCAAGATCTGTTGACATTGAATGATATCAGGTATTGTGAGGAACCTTGTAGATCAATTTCGAATTATTGTTATACCAGAAAGCCGTAGGATTCGATTGCCCAAATTTAACATCGCCGAGGATTCGCGTAACTCCAACAGAGCTAAGGTGTCTTAAACACCACCCTGTGCTTCAAGTCCATACACCCAGCCATGAAGCGATGGGCAGCTTCATTACCTTTGCTATCGTCTACGTATGCGGCGGACTAACCCTCCTTCCTATTCTCTTCTGCCTCCTACTGCTGCATGCGTACCTAACGTTCCCTGAACGCCCTCCGAGTCCTTCTTCTGCTCCTGACGATGTCCGCGAAACCAGCGACGACGGTCACAACATCAAGTCCGATCTTGGTACCTCAAATCTCGCCAAGCAATTCCAACGAGGCCATGAGTCCGACGTTGCTGCTGGCTACTTCGCGGTATGTCGAGAGTATGTTCCAGGCGGGATCAATGGGAAACCACCTGAAAGGACTACACCTGCGGGGGCGGTAATTGCGACAGAAAGCCCAAGCGTATATCAGAGCATGTACAGGTCTATATTCGACAAGAAGCAGGCTCCGACGATTGATCCCGGAAAAGGGAGTAGCAAAACGATCAGAAGAGCTCGGAATGTGTTCTTCGTTGTCCTCAGGCATGGTCATCTCATGCTATATGACGACGCGGAACAGGTAGAAGTCAGGCATGTTATTTCTCTCGAGCATCACGGTGTGAGTATATGCAACGGTGGGGAGGAGATTCCCGAAGGCGAGCTCTGGATCAAGAGGAATGCCATACAGTTGTCAAGAAAGCCCAATGTTGAAGACGCCGTATCTGCTACGAAGCCGTTCTTTTTATTTTCTGAGAACTGTTCAGAGAAGGAGGACTTCTATTTCGCATTGCTACAGAACCAGGAGGTCAAGCCTGATGCTCTGTATAACCCGCCTCGACCGCAACAATACGATGTCAAGCATATCATTACGCTTGTACAGAAACTACATTCTTCTGAGGAGCAATTGCAGACAAGATGGATCAATGCGCTTATGGGGCGGGCTTTTCTAGCCCTATATAAAACTCGGGAAATTGAAGACTTTATCCGCAGGAAGATCACGAAGAAAATCTCGCGGGTCAAGAAGCCCGCTTTTCTATCCGGAATTGTTCTGCAAAAAATCCATATGGGCGATAGCGCTCCTTACATCACAAATCCAAGACTGAAAGATCTTACAGTCGATGGCGACTGTTGCGCTGAAGCCGATATCAAATACAGTGGTAACTTCAGATTGGAAGTCGCAGCTACCGCTCGCATTGACCTTGGGTCTCGTTTCAAAGCTCGAGAAGTAAATCTTGTTCTCGCTGTACTTGTGAAGAAGCTCGAAGGCCATGGTCTAGTAAAGTTTAAACCTCCTCCTAGCAATCGTGTATGGGTCACCTTCGAAACGATGCCGGATATGGAGATGGCGATAGAGCCGATCGTTAGTTCAAGGCAGATAACTTACAGTGTTATTTTGCGCGCAATTGAGAGCAGGATAAGAGAGGTCATAGCTGAGACGTTGGTCTTACCCAACTGGGACGATGTGCCCTTCACAGATACTAGGCACCAAAGATTCAGAGGAGGTATCTGGACATGTAGTAACGACTCTGCTACTTCTACTGTACACACAGTAATACCGGACGAGGAGGCTTTGGACGAGCGTGGGGAAGATACTGCCGCAAGCTCTACTCATGACTCGCCATTACAAATTAAAGACGAAAGAACATTGAGCATGCCAGTTCATTCGGACCCTTCAGAGCCGGGCTTGACTGCAAGGAAAGCTGCTGCATCTACGCAGGCGCTCGTTGACAAAGCGGAGAATGGAGTTTCCACCGGGAGCCAAAAACGCTCAGAGCCACCAAAAGCTATGAGGTCGCGGTCCTTTGCGTCAACGGCTAAGCCTTTAGTAAGCATGGACAACGCCAATGTAGATTCTGCAAAGCATGATATGAAGACGAAGCAGCACAAGGATGCTACAAGTGCAATTATGGCTATCTCAAACCGGTCCCAACCCACATCGCCCACTGAAACGCCTTTCGGATCACCTCCAGAACCTCCAAGTCTATGGGAGAACAGCAAGACTAGAAAATCCTCCTCCTCTACCTCATCTTTGAAGATCAATAGCGTGCCAGACAAGATGTTAATGGACAGTATCCCAAACAGTCCCAGCAAGTCTTCCTTTGCTCAGGCACACTCGAGCACGAGCTCCCGTTCTTCTACATTAGGCTTTGGAAATGACGACCAATACTCAAATTCGCTGCACTCAGACACCCGATCTATAGATTCAGTGGAGAAAAGACAGTCCATAACAGCTATAGGGACTGCGGCCAAAAATTGGGGTTGGAACGTAATAAGTCGCGCTAAAGAACAAAGAGCACAGGCGGGCCATTCTTCTGATCTGGACCGCGAGGGTACCCCTGAACATCCTATTGGACGTGGGCGGCCCTTGCCTCCACCAGGGCAACCATTGCCACCGCCTGAGCGACCTAGCTCAAAAGTGTCACAGAACGGTGCGCCTAAAAGGAAGCCGTTGCCTCCTCCAGCGCTACCAGAGCGGCGACAAGATGAGACTAAACGTCGGCCTGTACCGGCGCCCTCACTTCCAAAGCGGAGGGTACAAGAAGCTGTGCATAAAACCGATACTGCCGAGGATGGTCTTATGGTCGTTGAAGCCCCACAGTCCGAACCTGCGAGCCCAATTAACGAAAATCATGTGGAGTTGGTTGGACTCTTAGAGATGGACATGAACAAGGACGAAAAGACACTGTCGGCCAAGGACAATACTAGATCCGCTTCAGCTCACGAAAGTGTTTCTTCTGTGGTAGAGTCGGATGTAAGACATCGGTCGAGCTCGCATGAGGAAGATGGGGCCAGATCATCAAGCTGGCAACTGGCACAAGAGGCCGAGGAGAGATCTAAGAGCATGTGGATGGAGAACAATGAGCATTCATGATACGTGCATTAGCGGGCTGGCGTTTTGAATGGTACCTAGGTAGGAGGGGAAGGATTTGACTTTGGCTGTCGGGGTTCTTCGACTTCTTGACCATAGCTACGAGATCGTGAGGGCAGAGAATATACCCAATCGATTCTTTTTCAAATCTAGTTTAAAGCTCCTATTGCCGAATAATAAAGAGCTCCGCTACAGTATCTATATCACATCATAACTCTCTCAATCACTGAACCTTCCATTGGCGTACAGTACCTTAGGCAGTGACGGGCTTGATACCTTGTTACGTAAGCGAGCCTTGTTGAAGCTCTTGAGGTCTCCCATGTGCATACCTTATGCTCATCAATGCGCCGTCTACCGAAACATATCTTACAGCAACTCTACTACCTATCGTCCTCTCACTCCAAAACGGCTTCCTTCTCTACGACTTCACTCTCCCTTCTCAGCTGCGGCTAAGCGTTGAGCTGACGACCACTACGATCAATTTACAGCTTGCGTACCCGATTCGCCGCAGGCCTCACTCCTGTTCAATTTCACTTCTCTCCCTTCCCTACCTTCTTTTCTCTTCGCATCGTATGACAGTCACTCAGGGTTCTGCTCTGCGCTTCATGCAGACCTTCCGAAGCCAAGATGTCTCATAATTATGGTGGAAACACCACTCGCAATGTGGATATGAGCAAGTGAGGCTTTCCAAAGTTTCTCTAGGCCTCGAAACTTCAACGGGGGCTTGCAAGCTGATGCGTTCTCTAGGTCAGAGACTGAGCTAGCCATCAATATCCGCAAAGCTACAAGCATAGGTCAGCCACGCCTCATCTCTATATCATTCGTAAAGCTTTGCTAACCTGATCTGCCTCTATAGAGGAAACTGCTCCTAAACGTACTTGCCTCGCATACACCCCGTCTGAACCATACTTCGAGCTCACATTTATTAAGGAAAACATGTCCGCGCCTCCATTGTGTACACATGGGACCATAAATCCTCACAGTCCTTCTGGGCAGGCATGAAAGTGTGGGTCTACAGAAACTCGACTTTGTTGAGTCCCCCGAGGAGGTCTTTGAATCACATTGTGCTAATAGAACTCTCGACCTCGCTTGCAGGCAACCTATCCTTGCTGACGAAGTCCAAACTTTCAAAGCCCTGATCACTGTACATAAAGTGCTGCAAGAGGGGCACCCAATCGTGGTTAAAGAAGCCCAGGCCAATATCAACTGGTTAGAGAGCTTGACAAGAGGAGTCTCGGGTGAAGGCGCTAGAGGTACGTTTCGGTTACGCTCCATGGCTGTTCTGGGATAAGTGGACTGGTTACTGGGGGGTATACGGAAGCACAGAGGCTTACAATCACGCTAGGCTACGGGCCTCTGATCAGAGAATATGTCTACTTTTTGCTGGCAAAGCTGGCGTTTCATAGGCAGCATCCTGAATTTAACGGTCTCTTCGAATATGAGGAATACATCAGTCTAAAGTCGATAAACGACCCGAACGAAGGGTATGAGACGATATCTGACCTTATGACTCTTCAGGACCAGATCGATTCCTTCCAAAAACTCATCTTCTCCCATTTCCGTAGCGGCGCAAACAACGAGTGCAGAATATCAGCATTGGTTCCATTAGTGCAAGAAAGCTATGGTATCTACAAATTTGTCACAAGCATGCTTCGAGCAATGCACACTACTACCGGCGACGATGATGCTTTGGAACCTTTGCGAGGGAGATATGATACACAGCATTACCGCCTGCTTAAGTTCTACTACGAGTGCTCCAATCTCCGGTATCTGACTAGCTTGATCACAGTACCCAAATTACCACAAGAGCCACCCAGTTTACTTGCGGAAGATGAAGATAAACCAGCTTTACCAAAGCGACCAGCCAGAGAGCTCGAGACGAGGGCAGTACCAACATCAACACCTCCTCCAATTGTATCAGCACCAGATCCCGAACCGATCAACGAATTTTGGAAAAACGAACAGCGGCGGCAGCAAGAGGAGTATGATGCAGAACAGCGAAGGTTACAAGAGCAGTGGAACCAGCAACAATACCAGCAACAATTGGCGCAGCAGCAAGCCGAGAGCGATTTCGAGGAACAGCGGCGACTCCAGGCCGAGCAGCAACGCTTGGCGCAAGAGCAATTGATGCGCGATCAATACCAGCAGCAGACACAAGGCCGGATGGCTGAATTGGAACGAGAGAACCTTAACGCTCGAGCACAGTACGAGCAAGACCAGCTAATGCTTGAGCAGTATGACCGAAGGATGAAGGATTTGGAGAACCAACTAACGCAGTTGAACAATAATTTCAGTCAACAGACGGCTTCCAAAGATGACCAAATAAGGGCGCTGCAAGAACAGGTCAATACATGGCGATCCAAGTATGAAGCTCTGGCGAAGCTATACTCGCAGCTACGACATGAGCATCTCGAACTTTTGCAGAAGTTCAAGGGAGTCCAATTGAAGGCCGCTTCCGCCCAAGAAGCGATCGACAAACGAGAAAAACTAGAGCGCGAAATCAAGACGAAAAACCTGGAGCTTGCGGATATGATTCGCGAGCGAGATCGAGCTCTACATGAGAAGGATCGATCTACAGGCGGTCATAGAGAGGAAGTCGAGAAGCTTAAGCGAGAGCTTCGCTTTGCGCTAGAGAAGGCCGACAATGCTGAGCGGGCGAAGGGTAACGAGTTGTCCTCAATGCTGTCGAAGTACAACAGGGAAATGGCGGACCTAGAGGAAGCGCTTCGGAATAAGACTCGAGCTCTAGACGATGTACATTCTAAATTTGGAGAGCGAGATGGTGATCTCGAGCGCCAGTTACGGGAAAAGGAAGAAGAGCTCGAAATTTACAAGTCCGGAATGGACCAAACACTGCTCGAGCTTAACGAGTTGAGGATGAGCGGTGGGGATACTGACAAGGCACTTGACGAGCAAATCGATCAAGTCCTTATGAGCAATATTCAGAAGATCAACGACATTATCGATTCCGTACTGCAGAGTGGTGTGCAACGTGTAGATGATGCCCTCTACGAGTTAGACTCCTCGATGCAGGCAGGTAACCAAAACGCATCAGCACCATACGTCCTGTCACAGATCGAAAAGGCATCCTCAAGTGCCACCGAATTTTCTACGGCATTCAACAATTTCATCGCTGATGGGCCCAACAGTCCCCATGCCGAGATTATCCGCACTGTCAGCGTCTTTGCTGGCTCCATCGCTGACGTCCTTAGCAACACCAAAGGACTTACTCGATTCGCCACCGAAGAGAAGAAGGCAGATCAGCTTACAAATGCTGCTCGGCAGTCTGCATTGTCCACCGTCAACTTCTTCCGAAACCTCCAATCTTTCCGTCTAGAAGGCCTAGAAGACACTAAAAGGACAGACGTTGTCATCAACAGCAACCACGAAGTCCTGATGAACCTACAGAAACTTTCCAAGCTCGCAGATGTGTTCGCTCCCAAGTCGGGCAAGATCACCAACGCTTCCGGAGATCTTGGGGACCTTGTAGACCGCGAATTGACCAACGCTGCAAAAGCCATTGACGCTGCCGCAGAACGCCTAAACAAGATGATGAAGAAACCCAGAGATGGCTACAGCACATACGAACTCCGTATCCACGACAGCATCCTCGAATCCGCAATCGCCGTGACCAACGCTATCGCCCAGCTCATCAAGGCCGCCACTGCCTCGCAGCAAGAAATCGTCAAGGAGGGCCGTGGCTCCTCGTCCAGAACAGCGTTCTACAAGAAGAACAACCGCTGGACCGAGGGTCTGATCTCCGCAGCTAAAGCCGTTGCTTCCTCTACCAACACACTTATAGAGACCGCTGATGGCGTCATCAGCGGCCGGAACAGCCCAGAGCAGTTGATTGTAGCCAGCAACGATGTCGCCGCTTCCACAGCGCAGCTCGTAGCCGCCAGCAGAGTTAAGGCCAATTTTGGAAGCCGGACGCAGGATCAGCTCGAAGAAGCGAGCAAAGCGGTTGGGAAGGCTTGTAGGGGTCTTGTCAGGCAGGTGCAGGATATTATTGCACAGAAGAATAAAGATGATGGCGAAGATATGGATTATGGAGCTCTAAGCGGGCATGAATTCAAAGTCAGGGAGATGGAACAACAGGTTAGTATTGTCGCTTGTGCCTCCCTCGCCGCCGATGGGGCAACGCGTACTATGGTTGTTGGACCATATGCTGACGCACCTCGTAACACAGGTCGAGATTCTCCAACTAACAAACAAGCTCGAGCAAGCCAGACAGAGGCTGGGCGAGATGCGTAAGGTTTCGTATCAGGAAGACTAGTAGGGTACCATGCAGCGTACGTCGAGCTGTGCTTGAGTGTAAATAAAAGACTGCTGTACATTTGTTCTACGACTGTGTGCCGGTTTTACGGGAGGTGGAGCGAGAGTAAAGGCAATGGCCTACCTGTGTAGCTAGCTGGCGCCACGATGTAGAAGCACACGGGCATGGGTGCTACTGGAACGTATGTAGCAATCGGGACTCGACTTGCAAAAGACAATAAGCTTCTTGACCTGTGATACTGGGCTGTTGACCATTGCATTGCTGGCTATGCTGATCTATCTACTACATCCCAAAATCTGCACACACAAGGTAAGCAAAACGCGTTCAACACCTGCTGTCTGGCTGTCACCTTGGACGTACCAAAGCGCTGTTCGTCCTTGTCGCTGTCGTGTTGTAAGTGCGTTGTCGAAGTCGAGGGGGGAGGGCGGTCCCAGCATCGGGAAGGTAAATATGTTATGTAGTGATAATATCAAGGAGAGAGGATTGCGAGGGGCGATGAGGGAGTTGGGGTTTCAGAATGTGGTTTTGTTGGTCATTGAGATAGGATTGCCACCTCTGCATATTTCGGGGTTTCTCTTGAGAAAAGAAAGTATTCGGATTCCGCAATTGACTGCCGTACGGCTAACGTAGTTTATCCGCACCCACCATATATTCAGAATTTCATCTTATTATCACTATTCTACCTTAACGAAAATATATGGTTTCCTTTAACTGTATCTATACAATAATGGTTCAAATTACCGTCTAAAGGCGGTATTATAGTGAATATACTGACTTACAGTACCTTAGCTCATTATATATTTGATTTGATTTGAATTCATACACCCTTGTGACATCGATTTGATCCGACCCATGGGAGACTCTATGCTATGTGTATCGAACGGACAAAACCCTCTGGGGGAGAAAACCGCTCGCCGACTACACAGCGACTTCGCGCCGCCGAAACAATAGAATGAGACAATGTACCATTCATGAACCTATAGCTTCTATCCAGCGCGTGACGCTCGAGTAAAACTCTTAATGCGTGCCTGTGCTGTTTTCTTGCAATGCATCGTTCTTGCTCTGTTCTTTATTGACGATATTCTATACAACGATGTTCCGATCTTCGATCGCGAAGACGATTTCTTTGCATCCGTGATGTTCGTGATTATAATGTAGAAAGCTGTGTTCTCTTGCTCGATGATTGTCATTCATCGAGCAAAGAAATATGTGATGAAAGAGAGACGTGAACGATGAGAAGATAGAGTGTGATTGTATTGATGACTCTATTCTGCTCTTGTCTTGTGTCACGTAGACGTTGAATAAGTTGCTGATATAGACGTGCGATCGCAGTCGTTTGATGCTTAGCTCTGATCGATAGTAGAGGATGCGATCTGCTCGAGATCACTACAATCCTGATCGTTCTCATGTGCTTTCGATCGTTCACGTAGGTAGATGCACGACTTGTCGTTATAAGTAAAGAAGTTGAGCTCGACGAGTCTCCTCAGTATATCAGCGCAGTCGACGAGTCACTACTCCTTCGATCACTTGTAGTCACGAACTCGAGGCTCGTCATCTGAATCGACTATTCTACCTAGTATCTTTTCATCACTTACTGATAACGGCACTGTCGATGTGAGTAGAGAAGTTTCAGTATATCAGCGCAGTCGACGAGTCCTCAATCCTTCGATCACTTGTAGTCACAACCTCAGACTCATCATCTGGATCGACTCTTCTACTAGATATCTTTTCATCTCTTACTGACGTCGACTTGTCATTAGTCTTCTTCGTGGGTCAGTTGTGACTGTTAGAAAGGATGTTGTCGCATGGATGAAAACTCTGCACGACAGCTTTCACGATCACGCAACGTTCTAACATCGTTCGAACTGCGTCGGATTGAGATCTCTTGGCTCTTCTGACTTCTATTCAGAACATAGAATCAAAAGGTTCGTAGCCGGCACCACGTACAGGTGAATCTCGTTGCCGGCCGCTCATTATATATGTGACAAAATGATAATCGAGTATTAAAAAGAATGATACTCTTACAGTCTAGTTGAATATTCGTTTAAAGATAATACACTGATATCAAATAAAACAGTGTTGCTACGGTAGAATCTGAAGCTCTGTGTAGTTTCAAGATAACTGCTACAATACTGTCAAGCCTTATCTTCGAATAGACTGTATTTCAGACAACATCAACGCTTCTGCATTTTCAAGCTTAGAATCGATCGATTCAGCCAATTTCTACGCGGGGGTGCATCGCACGAGCTGCGTGAGCATCATGCGCATTATCACTGTGAGTATTGGGTAGGTTGATACGGGGGTGGATGCAGAGCATAGATGATAGATGAATGACTACGAAGAGACATTGCAGGAGGATGATGCAGGTATTGCTCATGATACATGATACTGTATTTTACATATGCTTATCTTCATCATCGTTCCTTTCCAAGGTCGTTTAGAAATTCTAAGCGTATATTTTATAATAACGTGTCATTAAGAGAACTGCCTAAAGGCGATGTAACTCAGGAATTACAGTAACAATATTTTAGGGTAGTACTACGGTGCTGCTACGGTAGAGCCATTCCTCATAATTCCGCTAAGGTAAGTACCTTCATGTGGGCGTTCTGCACGCGGAGGGATTGACTGGTATCGCTATAATAGATCTATTCTTCAGCCTCTTCTTTTACCCGCCTATCAGAAATTCAAGGCTTCGCATGCAAACAGGGCTTTATTGATGCAGGATGGAGCCTCAAATCACACCTCGCAATGGAACAGACCTTTGTTTATGGAGCAGGAAATAGCTATGTTGTTTTGGCCAGGCAATAGCCCTGTTCTTAATCCCATAGAGCATATATGGAACCTCATAAAGGATCGAGTATCACGTCGACGACCCTTTATCAAGGGTAGATTGGAACTGGAACTGGCCTGATATGATGAATGGGAAAAGTTGAATATAGAAAAGGATATTAACCCTTTTGTTTTGAATCAGAAGCATCGGGTGGATCGGATCTTAAACAGGGTGACAATCACTTTCATGGATAGATATATATTATAATTCATATCAGCTAACATTTCTATGTATAATTGGTGCTATTGTCATTACATTTGACTATTTGCGTGTTCGTTTGATATTCGTGATAGAATAGTGCAGTTGCGGTACGGAGGCCATTCCGAATACTTTCTTTTCTGACCTCGTATGGTCATCATGCGAGTGGAAGAGGTCTTGGGGGCGGGAATGATGACCTACCTCGACCATTCACTCTCATGATGTGACCAGATGGAGTCATAGTAATTACGACGGAGGGATGAAGAAGGGAGCCCGAGGGTTTGCACCTAAGGTGTAATAACAATGGGAAATATGGAAGTAAAAAAGATGATCTAAGTTTATATACTGACAACTGTATGGTTTTGTTAACATAGGTACGTAGATCATCCATGCAGATTATCGCTAACCGCCATTCGCGTTAAGCGCCACATAGAAGGGTTGAGAATCTCAACGCAAGTCATGAGTTGCTGTCGCATGCCTGGTGGAGTAGGCGTCAATCTAATACCTTCAAGTAGGGCTTCATGACTTCCGGTTGAACTCCATAAGCTACTAATTGGCCGAGGTGATCGGTTTCATTCAATTGATGTAACCCTCATATGTGTCAGACCTCCC
>JAABUS010000716.1_pt1 | contig 81524 bp, 66 predicted proteins | sample 5560161 | NCBI WGS metagenome assembly JAABUS01 (sample SAMN10711885, study PRJNA513376) | rock metagenome | isolation source: Antarctica rocks | place: Antarctica: Victoria Land, Trio Nunatak nord | collected 2016-01-04
CGCTGTTCGGCCACATGGTCATCTAGCCATGTGAACTTGTTGTTTGTGAGCATCGCGTCGCGATGCTCGATCTCAATCGACATGTCGATTTGTCTGTTTGGTAACCTCTAGGCTCTTCTGTAACTAGTCGGAAGGTTCGTAGCCAGCATCGCGTACAGGTGAATTTCATCGCTGACCATTTCTACATATTAATATCATTAAGAAGTCGCTGATTATGCTGCTGTAGGTCACAGGTACCGTCAACCTAGGCATCGTGGTTCGATTCAAAATTCCTCAGAATGTTCTGTTCGAAGCCAGTATTTTCATACCGAAGCTCTGCTCCAAGACCGGCCACCTCAAGAACATACTCTCTCGCACTGTCCGTAATGTTATCAGAAATGGTCTATTCTATGAACTCTCACCCGGATACTTCAGACATACAGCCACATCCGCAAGCCTGGCTCGGAATGAGCATATTCGGAACATTGCACTTTTCGGTTTTCATAAGATATCGTATATAACAACTAAACTTGCAGTTGAGCCTCGAAATGCAAAAAGGAACACCAAAGAGACCGATCAGTCCCGGCTTTCAATATTGCCTATCTTTCTTTTGAGATCGCCTTTGAAGGTTTTGACAAACGCTGATGCGAGCGCTAGATATCACAGTTACCTTAATGGAATAGTGAAAATGTCTCGCTGGTCGGTTCGTCATCTGAAAATAGCTTGAAATGATCTTCGGTTGATTCTAAGAAACTCATTGATTTACGTGTCATATTCATCATGTCTTTAGCTCGTGGGCTAGAACAAAAATTTAATACCTATAGGTTAGCGAATCATGAACTGATTCCGCCTGCAGAGTTTTCTCGAGAAGCAACAGCTAATTTAGTATAATTTGCCCCACATGACCTCATTCATCAATGATTGAGACCTTGTAGAAGTTCCTGACCATCTTCTCTCCTGATGCTGATGTCTCTTGCTACAGAATTATGAAAGCTCACTCGGGTATGCACTATGAGTTGAACCTCTACTCATACCATACTAATTTGGTGCAAATGAACGATGTGCGGTACTGTCTTTAACCTACATTTGCCGCTTCTACTTTAGCTTCCCCTTTCCAACTCTACTGTAGCTCGTTGTGCTCTTCTGTCGGGTTCTGTAATTGTATTTCTACAGGGAAGCAATATCATCTCACATTCTGATCTTTCCTCAAGATGCACTCAGTATTCTGCACTATCTACTATTTTTAGGCGTATACAGCTTCATCCAGCCAGAGATGAATAACATATGGATTGTCGCATGGCCAAAAAACCTTCTAGGGACAAACAGCCACGTTTGTAATTTTCCGCGCAATACAGCAAACAGCCAAGAGGAAAAATGGAGCGCGATGAGGATGAGTTAGGATCATATAGCAGGATTTGTTGCTACTCCAGAGCTATCATAATTCCTACGCGAGATGAACTTTCCACCGTATCTATCGACTTGTACATGAGAATCAAATTCCATTTTAGAAGTAAATTCTCTTGGCAATAAGACGCGCAAGTCTACCAAAAATGCCCGGAAGAGCCTAGTCATGACTCAGATATCCTTCTCGACAATCCCTGCCTTCGCCTTTCAACCTATAATATCTTTCTCGATCCTCTTAGCTGTTCAGTATGGCGATGATACTGGAAGCATCCCAAAAGACACGGCCACCAGGACCCGCAAACCAGAGATACACCCCGATTTGGGGAACTTCTTCCTGAAGCAACGACAAGGACGCAAGGTTTGGTGCAGAAAGTGCAACATGGAATACCCATCTGGCTATGCACTGTGGGAGCATCAGGTTCAATCAAGCAAACACGTCATGTGCCGTCACTGTATGAGTGCCATCGATTTCTGTTCAAAAGAGGGCCTACACAAATCACTCGAAGACATTTTGTACTATCTGCAATCAGCACCAGAGAAATATGCACTAGATGGGCAAACATCTAGACCAAGTTCATAAAAATGCTATTGCGGGGAGCATTTCGACACCTCTGAACTTCGCAAGGAACACTGGGCGACTTCGGAAAACCACGGGGAAACATATTACCACGGCTGCGAAGTAAACTTCAAGCACCGATTCTGTCTCCGCAGGCACCTTGCGACCGAGTGCACAAACCAGCCCAAACTCAACAAACGATACCAACCCGACTACTACGGCGCCCTTGGAATCGACGATCCAAACATATCTCACGAAAAACTGCTTAAGGTCGCAAAGCAAAAGCGGATCGATGTGCATCCGGATAGGCAGAAGAGACAGGAAGGGTTATCTCCGAAAGATCTTGCTGAGATCGATACCGTCGCAAAGGAGATAGGCGAGGCAGCGGTGGGACTGTCCAACCCTAAAGATCGTGGGAAGTACGACCAGAAAGTAGCTGCCTAGGAAGCCAAGGAACGCGCTGCAATGTATGCACAGCAAGGATGGCGGCCCAAGGAACGCGTGCGAAAGGGATGGTGAGTCTTTCAACGAAACGTCAATTTTTCGTAGCTCGGGGTTCATCGATGCGCTTTTGCTGTAACTTCAAGCTCATCATGACTTCTCCATCGTGACGAGTTTCGGTTGACGATCTTGTAAGATTGTAGTATCTGTTCCTTGTTTTGCTAGAAAATCTTCGACGTCACTCTCTGCATGCGTATATCAGGTCCCTGTAGGACTCTCCTCGCGATACTATCTTCAATTCGCAACTATTTACCACTCTCAGCACTGATACTCTCATTGCTGTATGATTGTTCTGCGAAAGACCTTTCCCAAATTATCGAACAAGGCGTTGTCGCTATATGTTCGCCTTTTCTATTATATAAGAGCAGGACCAACAAAGCACAAAGTACAAAGATAACGATCAAAGAGCACAACAAAGACATTGTAAAGATTATATACAGGTTAACGCTGGCATAGTATGTCAAAGCACAACTCGCTCGCAAATATCGATCTGCCGTATCAGAGAACAAATCCAGGAAGATCGAATTACACGGCTCTTGTTCAACTCAGGAGCAACATCGATATTTATTCAAAGACCTAAGCTCATTCGCTTTGCACCTTTCTCGACCTCGCCTAAATCAAGGGAATATCATACGAAAGTTGTCTTCGGTGTGCCAAAAACAACCTCAACATGTGGCATAAATCAAGAACTGACGACAACCCGAATGAATCCATCACAACTCATAGGAGATTTGGATACAAATGCTTCACCTGCGAACTTGTCTTCAGATATGAAACCGAATTAGTCTACCACAAATGGAACTCCCCCGAGCACTTCATGTGCGTCTTCTGCCGCGCCACCACGGACTTCGAATCCGAAGACAAACTCCATCGCCACTGTCTGACCGATCACGCAAGCGAATACTGTCAATTCTGCAAGGAAAACCAAGCCTTCGCAGGCTTGGTATCATGGCACCGTTCCACGCACGACAAAGATAAATGGAACTTTTGCCCATGTGGCTTCTGGGCCCACACTGTACACGACCTTGAGAAGCACTGGCGGAACTCGGCCGTGCATATCAAAACGTACTGCACGTTGTGTAACATCAACTTCCCGGACGCGGCGGGCCTTCGAGACCATATGTATAGTACCTGTTGGGGGAAAACGAGGGCGAACCGGTCGCAGCTGCGGCCACGGCCACAAGCCCGGCAAAATATGCGGACTCGGAAACGACCCCGGCTTTATGAGACGCTTGGCATCGACATCTTCAGCCCTCAAGATGTTGTTGAGAGGGCGGCAAAGCAGAAGCGCATTGAGTGCCATCCGGACAAGTTGAAGAGAAAGGAAGGGTTGTCACGGGAAGAATCCGATAAGATTGATGTCACGGCTGTAGAAGTCGGCTATGCGGCGGATATACTGACGGATCCTGAGTCTCGCAGAGAGTACGATTTCCAGGTTGAAGATGGGATAGCTGATTAGAACGAAATACTTGCTACTGAGAAGTTCCAGAAATGCTGGTTCTCAGCCTCATGAGGGTTGGTGCGAATTCGGGAATCTGTTCCTATATGAAATAAATTTTAATCTGCTTACGAATAAGGTGCAAGTAGTATGCGAATTTCAACAAGACAATGTGAAAATAACGGCAGACATATCTTACTATGATATATTCTCGGATGAGCAAACAGGACAAGATACGTAGACTTCATCACAAGTCGAAAGCAACTACAAAGAAGCGGACAAGAACCCAAACTCTCGATTTTGTACCTGAGCTTTAAGCGATAACATTTGCCTCGAACACTTCAGCAAGCTATTTAAAAGATCCATCATACCTGCAGCCTACGACGCAAAGCTCACTAATTAATTCCATCGACTTCTTTCAACCAATGCTGTTCCCATCAATTTCCCTCCTTCAAACAGCTTCATACAAGACAAACCATTCCCAACCATCAACCAGCCGTGCATTCAAAACCTCTATCCTCGACAAAAGTAAAAGCCACGAAACCAAAAGCTTACAAGCAACCCTCAATAACAAGGCCTCCTTGACTTAGAAGAACGAATCACTCAAGTCGTCTCGTCTCTCTATGCTACTCTTACACGCTTACATTAATCTCATCATATTCAGATCTCATATGACTTCTTGACTTATGTTTTGGAAGAAAAGAGAAACGGTCAAAGACGCGAAATCTAACGAGTCTCGCTCTGCACCGTTGTACATATTCCATCTTCTTCGTCGCAAGAAAGCTGCACCGACATCATCGTAACATACCTGAAGACCAAACTTGAGCAAGTACGAGCAAAAGGCCGACGTGCTAAAGCGTAAGATTCATAGTTTCAGGTCATCACAAATCCACATGTCTGTCCAAGTCTACTAAAACCCAGTCATGTTCGCTGATGGTCAGTTTTATATACATTACCGTCCGAAACCAAACCAGCGTGCTTTTACAGATATGACCTCTTTCCAAGCCTGCTCTTAGCAACGAAATCCAACCTGCCCCCTTTTTCTTCCTTTCCGCAGACCTGAGAAGACTCAATCCTCTCATGTCAGTCGCAGAGATTCATGCGGGTCCTGGGAACCTGACAGGCGTTGCGTAGAAGGATTGTGTGAGTAGACCAGGATTCACTATGCACAGCAGTATTCAATGTGCTGTTTGAAAATGTTCCGCAAGAGTAGACGAGGTTTTGGATCTACTTGGTCTGAGCTTGTTGCTTGTTACTGATACACATTTTAGACGCTACTGCCAGGCTTCGGAACAGAGTCCGAACTTGCCAGCCAGTCTTGCACATCATGAGTTCACTCAACATAGACTTCCCAAGTATGAATGTAATTATCATCTCTTAGAACCCCATATCGACAGCTTCCAGCTCACAGCTTACTCCCGCCTGAGTACTCCTTTCAGTCTCCTTTAATCCTCACAACCAAAGTCCCAAAATGCCTGCCTTTCCGCATATCCTCAAAAAGCCCTTCGATTTCCTCCAGATTTTCGATTCCGTCCACCACTCTGTCCACGACCGGCCGGATTCGCTTCTTCCTTACAAACTGTACCATCTCCCCGAACTCCCTCCTCGAGCCCATCGTACTCCCTTTCAACTCAACGTTCTTCATAACTGCCTGCATGGGAAAGACCGGCTGTTCCAAGCTTATCATCCCATAATTCACAATCGCAGCCCCCATCTTCAACAGCTTCCAAGTAGTCCCCACTATACCGCCACCCGCACCATCGATCACGTCCCCTCTCATTCTTCAAAGCCCCCTTCCTCCCTTTGAACTTTTCCTTTACGCTCAATCAACCAAGGGCTGCAACGTATTTGTGACGTCTTCCTCTGCAGAGAAGATTGCTCGCGCCATCGCGCTTGGTGCGAAAGGCGGCGTGGACTACACAGACGAAGGAGGGGTGGGCTAAGAAGTTACAGAAACTGCTACCCAAGGGTCGACCGTTTCTTGATACGGTGAAGGGTTGGGCGTGGGGGTGGGGGTTGAGGTTGAGGATGTAGACGGGGGTTAATGCAGAGTTGGGTTTCTCGAGTTGGAAGGTGGTGGGACGGGTTAGGGCGCTGATGCTTGAGAGTCATGATGGGCTTGATGACCGCCTCGAGCGAGCCTTCGACATTATATGTTGACTCACGAGCTTACTCGCCTTGGTACTTCCAAGGCTAATTCATTCATGGCCCTGCTTCTACTGCCGCGTAAAATCCCCCCTAATCAGCACCTTCCCTATCCGCTCATCTCCTCCCCGCCCCGTCCTTGACCCATCATCCCACCTCTCCAGTCTGTGCGGTTCCTCGTGATGCGTCAGACTAGTGGAGGACCAGCCAATACGCCTTTTATTGTGTAGGGCCCGCCGTTCTGGGTCACGTCCGTTGTAGTCGGGTAGGCGCTGGGAGATTGTCTGCGAGGTGAAGAGGGCGCGAAAGGAGGCTAGGCAGGCGACTATGACAGCTGTTGGGGGTCAGTGACGGAGCTTGTGTGTGGTGGGTTTGAGGAGGTGGGGATATGATTGGATATACCTATGGACATTTCGATGACGCTCCAGCTGTCCATCCAGGTCTCGTCGATGGAGGAGTTTTTCTGGTTGACAATGAGAACGCGGGTGATGGAGGCGGCCATGATGAATATTGTCAGGGAGAAGATGCCGCCGAGAGCGAGTTTTTTGCACGTTGTCATCTGCACTTTCCAGAGGAGGGTCATGGGGATTATGAACACTGAGATCTGTTAGTAAATATAGTCGGATTTGAATTGCAAGGACGTGACACAATTCCTAGTTAGGAGTAGGCGGAATTTAAGCAGAGATTGGAACTTACTTGAGGCATCCGAAAGGACGTCCATTGCTGTTTGAATCTCAAGGGCCCTTTGTGAGAACTTTGCGGTTGCGACGTCGGCGCAATGAGCTGAATGCTATATTAGCTCTTCGGTAAACCAAGTTTACGACCTGAACGGCCTCACCAATAGTATATTTGGTAGAGTTGGCTGTGCATCTCCAATTGCGGACACCGAGAAACACGATAAAGGTAGCTACATTCCACGCCACAATGCACCACCAGATGGTTCTCTGATGATTAACCTGGTTTCCCAGTCTTCGGAAGAAGAGCAAAAAAGCCGCTTTGATGGACCACAGACAACATCCATATAGAATGACGGCTGCTAATTCCGCGGTTCTAAAGCGGTCCAAATGTGAAAGGAAATCTGGACCGGGCTTGGTGTAGCCGGCTCCGACGTCGAAAACAGCGTACAAATCATTGGCGCGATTGCTCCATATGCTTGTGTACGTTAAGAGGAGTAAGAATCCAAGAACTACAAACGCGTCGTCGACGAAAAGCCGGTGGAAGACTTTCCAGCGAACACAGAGCCGAAATGATACAAACGGGAATGCGGTAATTGTAAACGTCCAAATGATTACCTGGGAATCTGTTAAGCAGTCTGTCTCTCCTCATGCCTTTACGAACCAGACTATCGACTTGGACTTACTTTGAATTGATACTCGGTGAGCTTCTCGGGAATCAGTCCAGTGTCGCTGTGTCCCAAGCTCGCCATGGATTATGTTCAGTCGTGCAATCGAGGTAGGATGACAGGCATTGATTCAAGTAGATGAAGACTCTCGACAGCCTTGATTCATCGACAAATCCAGGATCAATCCGTCGTGTCTTCTAGTCGGAACAAGCCACCAACATCAGACGAGTCTAACCCTCGGCCGTAGTTCCTCTCAATCTAGCGAAACTGAAGCGAGCGCATTTGACTGGGCATATAGTAGCTGTTTCGCAAGCATGTTATCTGCAGATTGGCAAAGATCATCATCGACCAGAGTTTCTGACTCGCATATGCCATGAGCTATACAGCAAGCCATGTGCGGCGTGTGCAGTAAATGGTGAACTCTCTGCGTGTCTATCGTCAGCATCCTTACATGCAGTGCAGTCCGACGACTTTCCGCGCAGACGGAGCATGCGAACTTGTGCCGTCATCGAATAGGAGCTGAAGGAAATTCGGAGCGAGTTGAATGACGATTGTCTGCCTTAGATTGCTGGCGCAGTTCTGACCTGGTTGCCAATAGAATACGCGGTAATATAGAATACATTCAGAACCGTGTTTCATACGTCATGAACTCCTTTAGTAGGGAAAGATAACAATGACCTTCCCCAGACGGCCGGAGTAATCCGCCGCTAATGCGCGCCTTTCGCTTGGTATCCCGCGTCCGAGTCCCTGGATCGGCAACTGCCATGTCCCCTGGGGCCTGTTCCACTAGTGTGCCACGGCTGAGCAGATGGTCGTCAGGCCCTAATCTCACAATCTCAGATATCAATCAGCCCCACGGTCTGACCGTAGTTTGCAGGTCATGATTCCAACATCCAACATCCGAGGGGCAGGCGAGATCTAGGATCCACTTCATTACACGATGGGATAGTGATCATTAGCTGTGTGCCTCACTGAGGGGAAAGCAAAAGTCAATCTTCAAAGACTGGCCAAGTGTTGATTAAGCCGCCCATAAGAACAAACAGCAGCCGGGCTGTGCCGTTGCGAACAATCACGCACGGTATATCGCTATCCATTTCTCAAATCGACATATAGTCTCATAGGATTCTTGAGAAGGTTTAATCGTTGAATTGGTCTGATTCGCGTAGTGTGTACGGGAAAAAGCCTCGGAAGAAGAGGCACAAAGATGGGCGACGGGCCAAGACCAAGCGAAAACGCCACTTGTTTTTGGTACCTGACGTACTCCGTATCGATCTCTAGATCGCGTAGTCCCTTTTACGGACGCTAAAAGGAATCTTGTCCTTTGGCGGTAGGGTCCCAGTACCCACCACCGTCAGATCTGGCTCCGCCTTCCATCCCTTTGGAACATTGAGTTGAAAATCATACGCCGTAAGGAAATAAGCTAAACCCAAGAGTATTTCTTGCTTTGCAAAGTGCCGCCCTGGACAGAGGCGTGATCCTCCCCCGTAGGGACCCGTAGGGAATGAAGATTCCCGAGAGTCCTTTGGTCGAGAATCGTGGTCCTTCTGCTGGCTGCACACACCTGTTTACGTCGTCTTTGACCGAAGTCAACGGCGCATGCTCTTGCGGTGTAGGCACTGCCTTCTTCAGAGGCCCGCTACTAGGATCGGTTGGGTGTACCAGAAATCTTTCAGCCCAGAACTCATCGATCGGGTGAGGATCATCGTTGGTACCCGTATTCCATACGTTTGGGTCCATGTGAGACGTATAACTAGATATCATGATGGTCTGATCCTGGCGCAATGTATAGTCCCCGAGCTGGAAGTCGGCGCCCTGGACGCTGCGCAAACTAAACAACGACAGACGAAGGCGGAGTACCTCTGCATACACTGACTAGAGAAGTGGTTGGCGACCGAGTTGTGAGTAGTCAAAACGTAGATCAGTAGAAGTGCCGGAACAGATTGTACTAGAGATCTCGCTTCGGAGATGTGAGAGCAGATATGGGTCTCGCACTGCTTCGATTAAACACCACAACAAGGCTGGAATGGTATTGCTATTTGTGCTAGGTTGAGGCATTAGCAAGGCTTTTATGTCGTATTAAATACAGACTTACGCCCATATAGCACCCAAATCAAGCACGTCTATAGCATCATCGGTAAAGGCCTCGAGCTTCGAGTAAAACTCCCTCCTAGCTCTGACGAACCGTGTGCCCAAGAGGGGTTCGAATTCAGCATCACTGTTTGGCTTTTCTGTTTTGAAGTGCTCTCTAGCATGTCTGTTCCATTTCCGCATGGCTTCCACGCATTTGTCTCGCGCCTTCCAGGATCCCAGGCTAAGCCATCTTGGATACCCTTTGCATAAAGGGACGACTTCTTTGTCAAAAGCCCAGAAATCTTGCGCCAAATTTGAGTTCAGAGCGAACAAGTGCGGTCCACAGATTGATTCCACTGCTGCTTGAAATAGCGGTTCTTTGATAAAAGAGCTTGGATCAGACATTGCCACCCAATCCTGACCGATCTCACTCTCTCGAATCAAAGAAAAGAGTTTTACCATGAAACGATCGGCAATGGGCTGCATACTCGAGCCGGAGAGGGTTTCGGTCGAAATCTTGTAAAGCGCATGGTACACACGGTGATCTGGATGCACTGTACTCCCTAGCTGAGGCTGGGCTCCGACCCCGGAATCGTCCGCTTCATACAGGGCGATGGTTTGCTTCGGAACAGGGAATAGCACCTTCAATGCGTGTATGGGGCCTTCTTTGGCCGATATCGTGGTGCGGTCATTGCTGAATATTGCTCTGATATTCTGAGCCCCAGTGATGAAGTACATTTGAGTTTTCCAGAGCTTGATACTAACAGGTTTGTAGTCGGTACATTGAGAGCTGCCATTGTCAGCATATTGTTCTATACATTCCAGAATAGATCCTGACGTAAAGGCACTGACAGCATGCCCAGCATTCCATGCAAAACTAGGGCCATGTCCAAGAAATGGTACCCAATATGGTAGCATCGGAGCATCTTTGCCCGTCTTTTTGTCATGGCTCGCAAGCTTATATCGACTCCAGGTCACAAGGTAGGTCGAAAGTAGCAAAGAAAATACAAGAGACATCAAAAATCCTGCGATGCGGGAATAGCTAGGCTGCGACAGTACTGTTAGGCGTTGAAACTCATAAGTAGGGGTACTAAAGTTGGTGATCCAAGAAGTTCTCAACGCGGCAGCTTCCAACCCAATGGGATGGATCCAAACTGTGTTGTACTCCATCTCTAGCATTCAATTTGTCGAGTTTTGAAAACAGGAGAAGAGCTGACTTTAGTATCGAGGCTTTGAAATCCCTTGCATCCATGAGCTCAGTATCAACATGTAAGGGATTACTCGTTGAGAAAGCCTGATCTTGGGTTCGACCCCTGAGCTCCGGGTGAATCTTTGCCATGATGTTAAATTACACCTTCAAGACCAGGCTTCTGTCGAGCACGAAGAGCGTATCGATCGTGAAGGTGTAGAGCCCAGCTATAAGGACGTATATGTGCCATATGCATGCAGGCGAGCACATGCATAAGTGACGGATTGGCGGACTCGACTAGGTTACCGAAATGTTTATCTTCTTCTCTGGTACAATCGAGGCTGATGAACTTGCAAGGATACTAGATTGTCTATGCATTCGAGGTATTGTAACGTAATTTTTCATGCATACGATGTCAGACTAGTACTGACGCACCGTTGCCTTGTATGGGATCAAATTATCTAATTGGTCAAGCACATTGGGATCATGACTGGGGACTGGAGAGTGGAGAATCTTATGACAAAAGGGTAAGGTAAGATAGGCACACCAGTAGGAGACGGGGACCAGTATTCGATAATCGGTCTGATAGGTAGGCCGATGGCCAGAGTAGAAGACCAAGATTAGGTATTTCCATGTGCCCCAATGTCCAAATCTCGGTGTCGCAAATGCTTTCCAATTCAACTCGAGTCGATCGTCTTTATACCCGATAAGACTGGTTGTTCGTTCAGATGTTTCGAAGTGAAGTATGTGATTGATTACCCGCAACGATATGGCAAGATTGTGGCTTATGAATTAGCCTACGGCCATGCTCTAGAGAAAGATCCGGTAATCGTTTTGACTCTCTCCCGGTGGCAGAAGCTTGCCCGGTGTTTCAGAGTCTGACAAGGAAGGACATGATCTACTTCCACAACCCCACACAGTTGCATAAGCCATTTTGCTTTCAATCGACCAGTCTTTAGACCAAAAAAATTAAATGTTGTTCCTGGAGTTGTGGGGCCCAAATCAGAGCCAGATCGTGGCGCCCCGTGGAAGCATTTTTATACCCTTGTTATCTCGTCTCCAAAATCTGCTCCTTGTTAAATCTCTTCTCATCTGGATTCGGCTCTTTGATATATCTCTTTGATCCTCGGAGAATTTCAATCGCTGTGTCTGAGTATGCAATTCCGTATCTCCAAGAAAGTTTAGCATGGCGTTAATATCGTTGCTATTATCGACCGCTCTTCATCCGTTATTCCTTTGCGCAATCCAAGTCATAGTCACGGTTTTCTGGTTGGTTTTTTCGAATTCACTTGACAAAGGAGGATTTGCTGGGGAATTTCAGCCCATATTCCCTACTCTATTACGTCGAGGTCGCAATACTAAGCAAATGGAATCTCAAAGAGCGCAGACCGACGGTGATAAAAAATTCCAGGAACTTACCAGTTCTTGTAGAGGAAGAAGTACCAGACTTGATCGAGCTTGATCCAGATGACGTTCTTGTTCCGAGAAGCGAGGCACGTAGGCTTGATCAAATCTTTTCTCATCATGAACGCTTTATTTGTTGTTCGGATTCTCAACAACCTTTGATATGCGCTGCAACGGTACTCCATGGGAAGTCAAAGGCGTTCCACCATCCTTGGATACCCATCCTGAATAAATACTCACTCGAGCCGATTTTCTCTGCCAACGATCATTAAGACTCTTCTACTGCTACCTCGCACTCAGTCTTTTGACACTGAGCATTCATGCGATGGAAAACTCATCACTGTACCCATCTGTGCTCATTCCCGTCTTCCGACTTCTACAGGAGGTAACCAAAGAGCGGCTATTTAGTAAGGCCCACGACAACTGTGGTCTTCGGAATCCAGATTGCATGCACAATCCAGATCATGTGTGGTGTCGTTGCTATTGCTTGCGTGGGTCTTCACATACCGGATCCGGAATATTGGCGACCAATTTATAAGTCCCTCAATGACGCCTATACTCTGCGTCGCTCCTGGAGGTAAATCTGCATCTCTTTGTGGTCTTTCATTTGCTTTGCGAACCAGTACTGCTTGGCTTATTCTACACTTTTTTCTGTACTATTATCTATCACCAATTCAACCGCCGGAAATTTGTTTCTCCCACATACCTGATATACAATCTACTTCCTTTCCGTAGAGGCAGTGTACCGGCTCGTTATCTCTGCGTATTCCTCTTTTTCTTGTCTCTGGTCTTCAGCACGCAAGCAACAGTCTTGCAGAAGGCACTACATGGCGTCAGCAAGGATCACTTCAGTTCTTTTTATAGCAATCCTTAGAAATCTTACTTGAGGATTCCGTAGTGAACGGATGGCGGAAATGGCGGGGCCGAGGGGAAGCTAGTCGGTTATGGAGGATTCTTGACTGGCTTTGGGTGAGTGCGTGGTTTGTATGGTGTGTGCCTGGTAGGGTTTATCCGGCTTTGCGAAAGAATAGGGACAAAAAGAGAGAGTAGTACCAATGAAAATCATCGAGCTGTTCATGTCGTAACGAAAGAAAATCCCCCGGATAGGATACCCATGTCAGTCAAAGAGGTTATCCACGACGTTTGTATGCAATGTCGCCATCAAAAAAGCCTGAATCAGATTCCAAGGAAAAGTATTGTTGATGACGAATACTTTGACCGTCGCCTTTGATAGGCGTGTTTATCTGAGTCCAGAAAAGGTAGTCTTTGAACGTTGCATCTCAGTTGGGATGGCTGGTCAAAGATTGTAGACGAAGATGACTTGATTAACACTATCACCAGGCCATAGGTACGGTACCGTGGATAGACTTGACGAGCAATCATCTTCTAATCACGTGTCACCCAGAGTTCATTTCCCAGTAGGAGCAAAAGCCTTCCAAAGGATTTGCTACATCGATGTCAGGCTAGCGAACTTAATCATGACAGATTTAACCTGATTGTCGAAGCAAACTCTCTAGGCGATGTGTATGAACAATAGATATGGATTGGCATTCGAGTTATGAAGCTTGAGGTTGGGGTCACCGAGGATCTATTATCGATCTCTTGCCCGATTTCATCTGTCCTTGTACGCACGCGAGGGACATGCTGCTGCTCCTATTCACATTTGATGACCAGCGTGCCGCGGCCGCGAAGACAAAAGCCATCGTCTATAATCTCGAGGGTAGCAAAGATGAGTTAGACGGCGCGAATGCTCGCTTACACGTAGAGGGATAACTCCATATTATTAAATAAGAGGTCTTGCTTCAATGGCTAGATAGTTGAAGTGGAAGAAGTCTTGCTCGGTTTGCACCCTGGTACAGCCCTGTTTCTGTAGTCTTTGGTAAGGTTAGTAGAACTTGGCTTTCCTGTCCAGTCTTTCTATCCTACCTATTGAAAGACGACTAGCTACCGCCGGGCCTCGGCCCGCTCAGCCGCCATCTGACGACGCCCAAGCTTAATATCAGCCCAAGTCTTTGCAGACAGGCAATGGCCTCACAATAACCCACAGCCAATGCAATGTCGAATAAGAAAATCGTGCAAAAGGAAATCGAACGCTATTGGGAAATCTTCTCCTCCCTCTCCAATGGCGGCACCCACCTCACCGGCGCCCAAGCCGCCTCCGTCCTCCAAAACAGCCAGCTACGGGATGATCAGCTCGAGCGGGTCTGGGACCTTGCTGATGTTGACAATGATGGGAATCTTGACTTTGAGGAATTTTGCGTTGCTATGAGAGTAATATTTGACTTAATTAATGGCGTACGCTACTTGCAGCTCCCTCCAGTCCTCTAATTCGCCTGCTAACTATCAATTGCACAGGAATACTCCGATGTCCCTACCACCCTCCCCGACTGGCTTGTCCCTGAATCGAAAGCCCACCTTGTCCAAGCCACACGCGCCCTCTCCGGAGAAACTTCCACTTCTTACCCCTCCATCCCTTCCCCTAGCTCCTCTCCTCCCGGTCTAAAAGACGGCTTCGACTGGTACATGTCGCCCTCGGATATGAGCAAATACACATCAATCTACACCGCCAACGCCTCTCCAAGCACTGGCACTCTCTCGTTTTCTTCCCTGGACCCCCTATACGCAAGCTTGGACGTGCCCGACACGGATCTAAGAAGTGCGTGGAATTTGGTGAATCCAAGTTCTCAGCCCGCTATAAACAAACACGCCGCCCTTGCCTTCCTCCACATCCTCAACCAGCGCCACGAAGGCTACCGAATCCCTCGTTCCGTCCCCCCCAGCCTCCGCGCGAGCTTCGAAGAAAACAAAATCGACTACACCCTCGACCGCGTCCAATCCCCCGCACAACGATGGGCAACCAGCGAAGACGACCGAGAAACGCCCACCGGCCGCAAAGCCAAATTCGGCGACACCTACCTCTCCCGCCTCGGCGTCGGCGGGAAATCCAGCTACGCGCCCTCGGGCACCGACTTCAGCAGCACCCGCAACAAAGACCGCGACTGGGAGGAAGTGCGTCTGAAAACACAACTCACGACCCTCGAAGACAAAATCGCCTTTCTCGAAGCCAAAACCCCCAAAGGCAAATCCGCCAGCCGCCGGGACAACAACAGCAAGCCGGCGCTCGTGAAGCGCGAGCTGGAGATGCTGCTGGAGTACAAGCGCAAGGAGATACGGGAGTTGGAGCGCGGGGAGGGCAGGAGCGAGGTGGGAGGGAGGTTGAGGGGGGTGGAGGGGGATTTGAGGAGTGTGAGGGAGATGGTGGACGGGTTGGAGGGGCATTTGCGGGAGAGGGAGGGGGTGTTGGGGGGGTTGAGGGAGGAGCTTGAGGGGGTGAGGGGTGGGAGGTGAGCGGCGAGCGGTTTATAGGAGTATCTCAAGGATGTAAATTGAGGGTTTGAAGTTCTTCAAGGGGACTTCTCGTAAGAGCTTATACGGTTATTCGTTTCTCTACCACTTCCATGAGCCTTTCAATGTTTACCCTCTTCGTACCGACGTCCTCGTACCAAAACCAAATTAACCACCCCACAGTCTCCGAGGCGCCATCAGTCGAAAGACGCACTCAACCACATCCTCAGCTCCCACGCTCTCCCTCCTCTACCGCATCTCCCACCCTCTTACATTTTCCCCTTCTCCCTCCACTCCCAACCCCTCATCCCCAACCCCCACATCCCCCACACCCTCACACCCCACACCCCACACCCCACATCCCCCACAAGCCACACCCACCTACCCACCCACCCACCTAAACCCCCCACCCTCTCTCTCCGAACCCCAAACCCCAAACCCCGCTACCATAAACTGCAGTAACATCTACATTCACCCGAAATCGTTACCAGTGGCCGCACCGAGCCGAGCGAGAAGAAATCGCCGAGGTAGGGGGTCTGAGACCGCGTCTGGGGGGAAGGGTTGAAGCGAGCAGTGGGGAGGAGGAAGTTTGGGGTGGGGAGGGGAGGGGGTGGGGTGGGGAGGAGGAGGAGGAGGAGGAGGTGGAGGTAGAGTGGAGTGGAGTGGAAAAGATGAGATGAGATAAGATGAAGTAAAATAAGATCCAACCTAACAAATCTGCAGTCGGGGGCGTAGAAGCGCCATGTGCGATTTTTTAGAAATTGAATCGACAGTGTTGATACGAGAGCGAATCAGTGGAGGGTTGTATTTGCGATTGGGTTATGAGCGCGTCTGCTGGTGCGATGGCGGTTGCGGCCCAGGGCCTTTTTCTTCAGAGTGGTGAGAATAGATACATACCAGGGTAGGGTAGGGGTTGCGAGTATCAACTTGGCATAACCCGCGTTCGAGACATCAAGACTAATCCTTCTAGTGAAAAATACCGCGGGATGTCATGATGCTTCAGTGCCTAGGACCAAGATTTATCGCCCAAGACGGTCGGCTTCACTTGCTATGGGCACGATCTTATCCAAAGCCAAAGTGGCCTTGCCAATAAGTGATGCATAACCAAGACGCCACCATCACCACCACCATCTCGGAAATGCTCCCTGACTCGCTCCCGCAGTAGATGTATCAACTTCTCCCCTTAAACACCACTCCAACTCCATTGTCCATCGTACCACCACCTCATTTCCTGCCCCCGTTCTCGTCAATCCCACCACCACCGCCCTTGGCCGCTTTTCTAGACGCAAATTTCCCTTGTTCCTTTCCTGCAGCCTTTGGAAGGGCTGGAGTGGCGGCTTTTTTCCTGTTGGTGGCAGGGGCCTTCTTGACTGCTGGTACTTTGAGGGCGGATGCCTTGGGCGCTGTTGCTTTGGACGCTGGTGCCTTGGAAGCTGGCGCAGGTACATTGGGTGCAGGCGTCTTAGGAATTCTTCCGTCAGCCGTGATGTGAGAAGGCGGGATTGGAGCTGTGGATTTACTTTGCCGGGGAACGTTGGCTTGAGCAGTTGGTTGAGGAGGTTGATGAGGTGTGGTGTTGTTACTGTTGTTGCTTGGATTGGATGATGTCGGCTTTGGGGGTGCTGCCATAGAATTTCTTCTTACGGTGGTAGCTGGTGCAGAATTCAGTGTTGCGCTAATGCGTGGGGGTTTTGGAGATCCGGCGGGTGAGGGAGCTACCATAGTAGCCACAGGAGCTGTGGTTGAAGCCGGAATTGTGGTTTTCCTCCTCGTTCTCTCGGTGGCGGCTTTGGGGAGTGGTACGGTATTGTTACTCTTTGTATTGGATGAAGGTGTCGGGGTTGGAGCAAACGATACCGATTTCCTCTTTGGGGCGGAGACTTGGCGTTTCTTAGGCGGAGGTTCTTCGTCGTCGGTATGGCCTTCATGGCTTCCATTTGCGGGCTGTCCATGAAATGGCTGAGCATTTGGGGGATGGTCTGATACCGGTGTCGGTAGAATCTCAGGCGTGGGGAGCGGTGTCTGGATATCGGATGCTCTTGGTAGATTAAGGTTGTTGTGTTGATGTGCCGTAGTTGTGGATGGATCTGGAGAAACGAAGGGCCTCGGAAGCTGTGGTAGAGGCAATGAGTGCTGCGATATTCTCGAAAGATTATTTGTAAACGAATTGTTGAGCATGGCAACTTGAGAAGAGGGTTGCACCAAGATGCTAGACTTGATAATGGACATTTCTTTTGGAAGACTTTGTCTCGTTGCAGGGGGTAACTCTAGAACACCCTGGCTGTCGCTCGGAACACGCCGAGCAGCAGTATCTGGCTGATATACGCTCTCCACACTATCCAAGGCAGTATAAATTGGTCCTAAGCCCAATGCACTCGTCCAGTGGTCCAAGAGCCCAGGCTGCTGTCCACAGCACCTCAAGTACTCCTTGGCCTTTGAGAGGTCCGCGCTCGTTGTTGTATAGTAGTCGTTTTCTCCAACTGATTTGTAGAGACTCTCCTTAAGAAGCTGTCGAAACCCCGTCTGGGTTACGCGCTTTAGCTCCTCCCCGCTGCGACTTAGCAGGATTCGCATTGTCTCAGTTTGTAAAGACGCTGCAGCTTCGTCCTCTGCAGCGGCCTGCTCCTCACGTTTGTCCAGGAGATCAAGCAACTTCTGCTGTTGACCTCCATTCAGGCGAAGACGATGCATTGCCTCTGTTCTTGAGGGAAAGAAGTCCTCCATGATATCCACTAAGTCCACCTTGAGAGCGACCGGAATTTCCCCCCAAAGCTGGCCTAGAGCCTCAGGTGACCTCTGGGTACTTGCACCGTTCGAGGTGATTGGTCCAGATGAACCTTCCTCATCGCTTGTCTCCATCTCGGCTATGTTCCAATCCTCCTCTGTCCTCGTGTCAACCCGTTTCATGATCTTTACGTTATCCGCGTACACAGGGTTCTGGAGGTTGTTGCTTGTATCCCAGCCTTTCCATCCTTGACCCGACCATTTCTTCTCCATCAGGTATGCGCTTTGAGGGGCAATTGGGGCAGATCGCGGTAATGCCAATATTCCCATGTTGCCGGTCATCTCTTGAGTCTTGTACAGTGCCTGAGAATCGGTGTTCAGTGTGGGGTCTTGAGTAGCGGAATTTCTAAACTGAGAGCAGCGAAATGTATTTGGATTGAACGTCGAGGTGTTAGGGGTCGGATAAGCAGATCTGTGCATTTCACAGGGCAGATACCTATTGGTCTGCTCCACCGTCGTGTCGCGCATCTCCGTGTAGTTCACCACAGGTGCATTGCTTTCTCTCCGCTGTCCCAGCTCCAGTGTTGGAAATGCAGCAGGTGGAAGATTTGGGTTGAACTCGATGACTTTGCCACGGTAACCCGAAGATCTTCGTTGAGCAACGGTCGGTCGGTAGATTTCTTCTTCGGAGTTGTCGTGGGCAACCAGACCGTCGTATTTCACCGGCGCTTTAATATTCTCTCGACCTCGCGTCTGCATTCTGAAGGGGGGCGGTGCAACCATTTCGAAATTAACGAGCGTTCCACAATCTGAATAACGATACAACAAAATACGGTGAATAAGATGTGAGTATCCAAATATGCAGGTCCAGGAATCGAGGTTACACAAGGTTCTAAGGGAAGGCCACCTTTACTTGATTGGTAACAAAGTGCTATGGTTCAATCTCGGAAGGTTCCCTGGCAACGCGAGTCTGAGGAAGGGGTAGGTGGTAGATCTTGGTAGTAGCCCGATGAAAACTTTTACTCTCTACTATCAAGCTGGGTGAGGTGTTGTGAATCGTGTTATGCTGCCTTCACTGTCATAACCCTTGAGCATGACATTCCCTTGAGCATGACATTCACATGCTACGCGACTGTAGGCGGTCAGTTCAGATCGTTTAGGGCTTTGTCTTTGTTGATCTGCAAGTCACGTGTAGAAAGGAACATGGCTGCTAGAAAAGGGTTTGATACTCACGTGTCTCAGCCCCGTCCGTAATTCTTAGCATAGCATGCTATATAAAAATGGTATCTTGAATCTCCCCATCGCCCTGGAAAACATTGCTAGGCGGCGGGTCATCCTTGAAACGGTGCGTGGCCTTCCCTTTTCTCAAATCTCTCCTCCATGCCAGATCCCTCGTCCACGTCCGTATCCATTTCATCATCAGCCTCGTCCAAGGTCCTCTTGGTGGATTTTTTGCTGGCCCCTGCTTCATGCACATTAGATTCAGCCGCTCCTCCAGTGGCTACATGACCATTCCTTAAGTATTCATTGCCAGCTTGAACAACATCCCTCTTAGCTCGAAGGATAGTATTGTAGGTTTGAAGAAGAGTCTTCAACGACTCATCAAACGCCACTGCAAACCTCTGAGCCTGGACGATCTGAATTGATGGGATAAGATCCATCGAGTACATGGCCATGAGGTAAGCAGCTACCACTGTCGCCGAACGCTCGTTGCCAGATTCGCAAAAGACCAAGACTTTCCCAGGAGTTGAGGGGCAGTCTTCAGATCCGGATGCTTGATGGTTCCTGTTCTGTGCAAGTTGATACATGGAAGAAAGATGCGTATTGATAAGTTCGATTGCTCTCGGAAAGGCAGCTATAAGCTCTTGGTTTCCAGCTACATCGATGAAATTGCACTGAATCCCTAGCCCTACCGCTGCCTTGGAACTGAGAAGCTTGGCCTGTGCGGACATGGTATTACGGACTGCCAGAACCATAGTAATGCCATTATCTTGAAGGAACTTCGAATCTCTCGCCGCAGACACCGGACCAAGGAACAGAAACGGTAAGACCTGTTGTGCCATCCTACGTTGCTCGTATCTCCAATCGATCATATTATTTACGGTCATGAAGTCGCCATATGTCACGGTTTTGAGGAATTCCGCGTTTGCGAAACCGCTAGATTCAAAATCGAATAAAGAACTTTGATCGATGTGAAGATCTGGTAAGCCCAATGAGGTGAGTTGCGGCGGAGGCACGACGACCCTCGGTGGTGAAGGGACTCGGTAGCTCCAGAGCTGTGCTGGCGAACTAGATCTCGCCATGTTGTGGAAAGGTTTAAGCGATTCTTTTGTGTCTACCATCCTGGCTGCTGGTGTTGCGAAGGAATGGGCGTGTGAAACGAGAGAATGAAACTCGAATTTGCAGTCCGCCTTGAATTATTGCTATTTCAAAGACAATGGAGAAGCTTGTAAACTGCTCGACAAAGAGTTGTAAACGTGAAAGAACAATGAGGATTGACAGCCAGGCGCTTGTTAGTCGCATTGTCGCGCCAGAGGCGACAACAAAAACTCGCATCGAAACATCTCACGAGATGTGAAGACAGAAGAACGATCTATGTGCTGCGCATACATCCAGTTCCAGCTGAATGCTGTGTGGTTGAGGCTCTTCGCTAACGCGATTTATGCGAATCTACATATCTGCCTTATGCTCAAGATTATGTAATTATGCAAAATTCCAACACTCATTACTGTACATCGTAAGGTAAGGTACCTCAAGTACCTCATTTTGCACTTTACCTTACTCTACCTACGTTAACGCTGAGGTGAAGTAAAGTGTCTGGGATTCCTAGCAGGATCTGCAAAGTTGAGATCGTCTCAACATGATATTCATTGTTACGAGACCCACCCATTCTCCGACTGAGCCCTCTTATTATCGCCGCTGTACGACTCAGGGTTCCTTGATTCGCCAATACTCCAGAATAAGAAGCTACTTGTCTCCGAGAGATCATACATCGTGTTAGGGAGAAATCGGGTCTTCTTCCTCATCCTTGCCATATTTTTGAACCAGCTTCTCCATACAATCCAGCGCATCCTCTCTATACCCTCCAGAAAACAACGCATAGTGATTCAACCACTGATATCTGTTGTGAACATTAGGAGAAGCTGAAACTGCAGGGGGCTGCTACCCAGACTTGCTTACAATTCATACAACGCCAAGCGGTCATCATACTCGTTCTTCGGCTCGGATTTCGGTATCAACCGATGATACTCATTAAAGAACCCGGCAGAGAATCCACCAAACATCCTCATTATTCCTAGGTCGTATTCGGAATGCGCATAGCAAGCGCCTGCGTCAAACGTGACCTCTTCAATTCCACCTTTCCCACCAACTCTTCCTCGAGCTTTGTTTCCGGACCACAAATCTCCATGGACGAGTGCCGGTTGGACACCACCTTTTCTGCCTCCTAGATGTCCATTCCCGAGTAAACGAGGAACAACTTCTTGAACGATCCGATCTAGTAACGATGTCAATTGGGTGTCTACTCCATGATTCTTCTCAACGAGCTTGCAGACAGGGCGAAGCCGGTTTTCGGCGAAGAATTTAGGCCAGGAACGGCTCCATGAATTGTTCTGAGGAGTGCGGCCAACGCAAGTCATGACAGGGAAGCCAAATGCTGGTCTTGTCAGCCCTCGAGGAACAGGGGCTGGTGAACTATGAAGTTTGGCAAGCTTTTGGGCTAGAGATAAACCGCTGTTTTGACCACCACCAACAGCTTCCATGTCGATGAATTCAGTGAGGAGAAAGTAGTCAGAGGAATCGGAGAGTTTGCCGTGGGCTATACTCTTCGGGCAAAGCGAGGGAACCGCAGAATGTATGGCGGTCAACGATTCATGTTCCCCTACCCGTTAAGTTAGTGAATCAGCACTTTAGCAATCAACCGTTATACGAAAGGACTCACCTCTGAACATTTCACCATCCGGTCCTGTCTTCATGAAGTATACACTGGTCTTGCCGTCAATTACTATTGAGATCTTCGACGGCGTTGAGAATCCCGCTTGGCCGTATGGTTCGATGGTGGCTGTGTTTGGATCAGCAGCGAGGATTGCTATGACGGCCGGATCGAGATGCGAATCAGGGAGCGATGTTTTAGGGACGTTGTCAGTATCAGGAAGCACCTCTTCACCGTAGACTTCTGTCTCCTTCTCTCTTAGGACCTTTGCTATTGGGTGATGGAAGTTTTCTTCTGCGAGGGAATGGGGCTTCCGGCCATCGTTATCCTCGACCCTTGTGTCGGCTCCTTCATCAAGTAGCAGCTGCACCACTGCTCCCGAGCCGTTACTGGCAGCTTGATGCAGTGCTGTCTGTCCAGTCTGATCCTTGAGGCCAGGATCAGCATCTTCCTTTAGGAGTAACTTGATGACTAAAACATGTCCACGCCAAGCAGCTTGATGTAAAGCCGTCTCTCCCTCTTCGTCCGTTTCATTGGGATTTGCGCCTCCTTTGAGGAGACGTCCAACTGCCGCGGTATGACCATTCCAAGTCGCTTGATGTAGTGCTGTCCAACCGTTGTCCGCCCTGGAGTGCACATTTGCCCCATTCTTCAGCAGATATCTCACGATCTTTTCATGACCGTTCCAGGCCGCATGGTGTAGGGCAGTCCAACCATCATTGTCCCGGACCTCGAAATCAGTTCCATGTTCAAGAAGGAGTCTGACGATCGGCAGATGACCCTTCAATGCTGCATGGTGCATTGGAGTACACCCTTCCATGTCCTTGATCATGGTACTCGCATTCCTCGAGAGTAAAAGCTCCATAATTTCCACGTTTCCACTGGTGGCTGCTCGCATCAGTGCTGTCCACTTTGTGCCATCCGTGGCTTCTACATCGGCATTATTTTCTAGAAGTACCCGTGCAACACCGGTATGGCCATTGAAAGCCGCTCGATGAAGTGAAGTCCATCCAATCCTGTCTCTGGGCCTGCAGTCAGCACCCTTATCCAAGAGCTGCTGCATAATGAGAGCATGCCCGTTGCTGGCTGCCCAGTATAGCGCCGTCACCCCTTCATTATTACTCGTAGCGACATGAGCCCCTCGCTCCAAAAGAAGTCGGACCGCCGAGTCGTGTCCATTTTTGGCAGCCCACAGTAGAGGCTGATTGCCCAAAGAATCGCGGGCATGTATATCAGATGCATATTCGGAGTCCAGGAGCTTCAAGAGCAACCATGACAACCCCGCATACGCCGCGAGATGAAGTCCGGTGAATGCGCCAGGACTGTTCTCTGCTTCAGCATTGGTTTTGGCCCAATATGCCGAGAACCAGATTTGTCGTTCTGTTGAGTTCGTATGGAAGAACCCTTCATTAACATCAAAACGCTCAGCAATATCATCTGAGGCGTCTCTGGCATGGTCCATCCAAAAGAGCATAGGATACTCAAGAAGCGCAATGTCGCCTTTCTCGCGCTTTACGGCATCGCTGGTTTTCCGAATCTTCGAAATCGATGGTGATGAATCCCTTGAGTGTGATGATCGCTGCAGTTCATTGCACACATATTGAAAACAATGAACGGCAATGTTTCGATGCTCAGCACGAAGGTCATGGGAAACAATACTTTCTCTACCGTTTTCGAGGATATGGGTTCTGGCCGTCAAGTGAATGAATTGCGCCTGCCTAAGGTATGTTTTCGCGGACAAATGAACGAAGTGAGCTTGCCGTTCCCGAACTGTGACCATCGAGCCACATTGTTCAACATACTCTCCAAGCACGTGGATATTGTGGTGGTATTGTTTGGGCAAGCCCGCGGCAACAGCTAGTTCTGGCAGCAAGAGAGGTCTAAACGCCGCAATCATAGCTTGAAGGATGGCTTTTATATATACAGTCGACCTCTCGTCACCAGAAGCCAATACTTGATCCATGATCCGTGTGTATAGAGGGGTTATCCCAGCAGGTAACTGCGAGAGCATCTCTTCTGTATTTACAGAAAGAACAGATGGCTTGAATAACTCGCGGCATGCCAAAGCGACCCAGAGGAAGGTTCCTTCGGCTTTTCGACGAAGGCTATCTTCCACAAAAACTCTCAGCGTCTCGTCATAGTGCTTCACTCTTGTCAGTTGCTTTACCTTGTAATCGATAAATTTTAGAACGGCCTCATCCACGTGGGAAGAGTTCTCTTCTAGACTGATGTCTAACGATCCTGTCAACGGCTGCTTGATTCTCAAGTCATTTCGACTTGTCAAAAGCCATTTAATATGACACTTCGAATCTTCTGCTACGCTTTGCCCAGAGTCATCGTCTTGGGCGGTAATGTAAGGCTCAAGGAGCACGAGAAACGTATCCATAGATTCCGAGTCACTTTCATCAAGTGCATCGATAACGATAAAGACTCTTTGGAGACAGGAATGTTCAATGATGGTGTGAAGAATTCTCCACAATGTCTGTAATGAGTTTGGCGAGGAGAACAACTGTTCGCCTTGCCGCTCGTATTCATTGTGCAAGTAGACTGTAAGGTCTGGTCGCTGACAGAGAATCTGGTAGATAAGTCCTCGAAGAATAAGAGAAGCCGTCTTCCGCCGGTCATCTTGGTTGTCGCAGAAGAAGTAGATGAGAGCTTCACTTGAAGCGGCTTCGGCAAGCTGAATGTTTTTTGAGAATCCCTCAATAAGTGAAATTGCGAGCATTGTCTTGCCTTTTCCAGGATCACCATGGAGCCACAGCACGCGAGAGCACTCCTCTTTCAGCCATTTGAGGTAGGTGGAGTTGTTCAGGATCCAATTGTCCGTCGTGTCCAACAACTTGTCTTTCTTATTTGCTATCATCTGCATGTCATCAGCCGGATCGGTGACAAACAATGCCTGGATGCTCGCGTGGTCGCGTTCTTCGAATGCATTTGGTGCCTGGTGCGTTTTAGGTAATGTCACTCCACTGTAGCTTCGAGCGTCGAATTCACCAGAGCTTGGCAGTATCGGTAAAGCTGATGGGTGGCATTGTCAGCTTTATCGCTCGCAGTAGTTGCAAAAGGAGTCCTTACATGGCCGCCGACTAGCAATTCGGGCGTGTGCAGCGTCCACGAATCTTACTACCTCTTCGCAGACAACGCGGTAATTTCCATCTCCTGCGTCTGCGAATTTGTTCAGCCGGAAATGATCACTTGCCAATCCCAGCTTGGGATAGCCATCGAGGCTGCCGGAGTGTTCATCAACAACCGCATCCTGAAAGTAAAAGGTTAACCCCCTCTTGACCAATGTTATCCATATAAGTATTGCCTTACCTTGACACTTGGCATTATAAGTTTTGAGCCTCTGAATCTCAGAATTTTGGCGATGTCTGACTTGTGCTGTTCGAAGAAGCAAAACAGAGGAATCGATATCGTATTGACGGTGCGTGTAAAATCATGCAATAGATCTACTAGCATTTCCGAGTCCTTCTCCACGACCTTGAGCAGGCTGCTATGCTCACCAAGCGAGACAGCTGACGCGATGGAAGCAATGAGCGACGCCTTGGACTGAGAATTCGATCCGCGATGGGGTGTTCCCAAGAAAATGATCCCTGCTACAGACCGGACGATGCATGGGTAGTCTTCTTCATGAAGCTTCGCCGAGACTAATGCCTGTTGGATGTTAGCAACTTGGATTGGCACAACGCACCGCGTGTGAGGAAGGCAAACCTTTTCAATTACTATACCGCCAAAACAATGTCCAATGAAGACGATCGGTCGAAGTGGGCACTCCTAATCGAACATTAGCTCCACAGCTCAAGACCCAAGATTCTACCACGACCTTTCGTGATAGCATCATACTGCGCAGCAGCTGATCTGCGACTAGTGGTAATCTCTGCTGTATCGCTTCTCTGCCCAGCCATTGTGATTCATACCCGAAGCGTAGTATCCTGGAGTTTGGAATGGCTCGTGGAAGCATATGTTCATCCTTCAACCAGTTTACGCCGCCAGCGGCCCATGTAAAGTCAGGATGGGCTCCGAAGCCATGGACGGCGACCACACTAGAAGCAAGCGTCGTTTAGTATCAGGATTTCCGCGTCGGATGACCCATTCTGAGGATGCATACTCCACGAGAGAGTCAGGTTGACGGCTGTCGTAAGGCGCCGTATATAGGGTTTCGAGCCCGAATCTAACTGCTGTCTCCGGAGCCTATTCAAGTCAGTACTACGATGCTTTCTTTGGTACGCCAGAGCAGGCCCTTGGTTCACTACTCACCATCCTCACTAGACTGAGTAGGCGATCAATGCGTGCTTAATAGAAGCAGAACGTCATGAAGGTAATGGTTAAAAAGTATTCTCGATAGGCAACGAGACAGTCGTGTGTTAAAACCGCAAAAGACCACGGGGTGGTAGCACAGCACCAGCGGCGCAAAGGGTTTCATCAATACTAGGGTAGCTGCTTCATCCTCGCACCTCGTACGGACGCAGTGCCAGTGATTTTGCAAGGATGAGAAAACACCGGCCAATGGCATAGCTTACTGAGATTGCCTCGGGGGCTTTTGGACCGCAGAACGGCCATAGATCGGACAGACGACTTTGATGCTTGCAAGCATACGTTTGAAGTCCTACCGTAGTACTTCCGAAGCTGCCTAAGTGCCCGTCGGTCCATTTCCCCGGCCCTAGAGCGATACAGGGGAAGTCAGCCGCAACGTCGAATACGAAATTGCAAGTCTTTTCAAGCAGTGTTATTGGCGGTGTGGTACCACGCCTATGGTTACCTCCACTTGCCACAACATATAACCTAGGCTTGATAATCGTGCCTGGAGGCTGTCGAGCAACCCAACCGTGCCAACTTCGATCGCGGGCGTTAAAGTTTTTACTCTAAAAGTGATAAGGTAGCCACAGTCACATTCATGGGGGCCATGGCGACTCGTCTGGCCACTCCAGGTCGGACAGGCGGGCTTGAGCCAAACAGACGTGTCTCCCACCCACCTACATCAGCGTTTAGTGTCCCAGGCACGCGAGTAGGAGTTATTTAAATAGATACCTTGTGCAAAAGAAGCAATTCCGAGACCTACCAATCAGGCTGGACTTGATTACCAAAGACCCCTGTGATGTATCGATGCTGTGCCATCGAGAGTAAGGAGCCTGGGAGTTGCTCTCAATTTAATCGCTATGAAATGAAAGGTAGATGATTTCTTCTAGAATGGTTGACACTCTGACTCTATGCTTTTAGCCACTGATCAAACGACAGAGAAGACTATCCGGCTTTGAGAGCAAAACGCAACTAAATAGCGACTTGTACCAATATGATAGGGAATCCGGAGAAAAAGCAGATTGTCATTGTTGGTAGGGTTTCAGATGTTCATTCGCTCGCAGTGCACAAGTAACATCCACAGGCGGGGGCGTTGTCGGTTGCTGCATCGCCTACTATCTTACTCGTCATCCTGACTATAACCGACATCTGCATTCTATAACTATTTTTGAAGCATCCAAGCTTGCTGGTGGTTCTTCTGGTAAGGCGGGAGGTCTGGTCGCCGTTTGGGCAGACCCACAATGCATAGCACCCCTCAGCTATAAACTCCATTCCAATCTTGCCAACGAGCATGACGGTAAAATTAACTGGGGCTATCGTAACGTTTATTGTGCTGATATGGACGCTATGGGCGAAGCAGTGGGGCATGCAACAGAAGAGCAGAATGGTATCCACTTCCATTCCCACGCTGCGGCTGAGCCTGAAAATTTCAAACGCCCGTCGGAACTTGACTGGGTTTTACCCCAGAAAATAGAGTCTTACACCGAGCTCGGGGACCCGACCAATACTGCTCAGGTACATCCATATCTTTTCACAACCCAGATGGCTCGTTTGGCGGAAGAACAAGGCACCAGAATCATCCTCGGCTCGGTTTTGGGTATAAATTATAACCACAACGGTAGTATGGCCGAATCGGTAACCTACAAAGCAAACGACACCTTGCATGTGGACGAACTTCCAGCCACGGATATTGTCATAGCAGCCGGTCCATGGACGAAGTTCATCTTTCCCGCGGCTCCCATCAAAGAATCAAGGAACCACAGCATCGTGATTCGCCCCTCCGGGCCAACCTCCGCACATGTCCTTTTCCCCGAACTGCATCCTCGAATTCCCCAGAAGCGTATACCTCCTGAAATATACCCGCGACCCGATGGAACAATCTATTGCTGTGGACCAAGCGACGCGGATATCCCATTACCCAAGACCAGTGATTTGGTCGAGTATAGCGACGAGGTCTGTGATACAATCTACAAAGATGTCAGTAGCATTTCGAGCGAGATACGCGACGGGGAGGTATTGATCAAGCAGGCCTGTTATCGACCGATTGTCGTTGGCCGGAAACGTGAGGTTGGGCCCCTGGTCGGACAAACTAGCATCAAAGCTGTATGGATCGCAGCGGGTCATGACTCTTGGGGCATCCAAAATGGGCCGGCGACAGGGAAGGTGATGAGTGAGATGATACTGAAAGAAGAAGTGCGAAGTGCAGATGTGTCAACCTTGGATCCCAGGCCCATGTTGAGGATTTCCTGAAGTTGGCTTCCAGACTCTTCAAAATCTTGTCATCAGACGACAATAATGACACTGCTCTGCAAGAAATACAGGTAATGATACGAGTGAAGTTTCAATCCGCAAGTTGTCGACGTGCAGTAGATTATTCCACTTTGATGATCTCTGTCTCGCATTTCTCATTTTTGAAATTGTTGGGTCTTGGTTTGACAAAAGCACATTGCAAGACAACGGATAAATACATAAAGTTCGTTTTCAGATCTCTCTACACCGCTGTCGAAGAAGAAACGGCGTGTTTTCGCTTTAGATTCAACCCCAACCTCTGCTAACGGATGCCTTTTATTTCATGCTCACTATGGCTTGTTCATCGTAGCCTCCTATCAGCTTCCATCTACGCACTATTGCATGGTATCAATCAATGCTTCGTAATCCTTGTCTAATGCAACTCATTCATCAACATCACTACACACTTCCCCTCCCCTCGTTCCTTGATATCGAAAACAAGACTTCAGCTTGAAGGTGAAGTTTTGCCCGTGAGCTTGTCAGAAAAAGTATCAAACCAGCTCCACAACCATTTCTTCCCCAGTCTCTTGTTGTAAAACCCAGAGCAACCCAACCATCTCTCAAAACCCAAGCCAACGCCCGTATCAATCGCGCGCACGTACATACTCTTCACTTAGCCTTTACTCATCTTGCACTTGCCAAACTCTCCACCCCTTCAGCCACTGCTCTACACACAAGCATTCGTCTGTCTATGCGCTGCGTCTTCTTTCCCCCTTGCCATCCATACACACCCCGGTTCAAGGAACTTGGTCGGAACGGCCCAGCTCTAGCTAGCTCTTTCGAGTCTCAGGAATTGAATGCGAGATTGGGGAAATGATCATGACGCTTCAAGAGAAAGATTGTGAGAGGTGTGGAGCGCGGTGTGGATTTAACGGCCGCGGGGGGGGGGGGGGGGTTGAATCGCTTTGGTGCAGGAGGCGTGGTATCGCTTGAGACGGATGGGGTTTACAGAGTTAACGGCGCTTTTTAGATAGCAATGAGATTGCTACAGCATTCGAGAGTTGGCTTTTCTGGTTTAGGGGGATGTCGCAAGAGTCTTGATGATCATCATGAGAAGACTGAAATGCTTCTGATCAGACGAGCGGTAGCGCTGCTTTCACCGAGGGCTGTCACTCACTCACTCTGGAATAATGGATGGAAGTCAGATGATGATATTCCGACGAGCTTTGTGATTTCACATGACCGTAATGCTAAGCTACTTTTGCGCATACATCGCATCCCTCCACTCAATGTACCAATGCCCCAATACCGGATAATCTTTCGATTCCAGCTTCCCCCTAAGCCCTCTTCTCCATCCATGCACATTCACCTCTGGCGGTTCCGGACAGAAGTCAAAGGCTGAAGACACATGAGGCTTGGTTGCTATCCAGAAACGAGGATAGAACCCTCCAGGTTCCCAATCTGTTTAACCCATAACCTCGTCGCCTGCCGAGACCATAATATTGATCGATCCGCGGTCGGCATGATGGAAATGGTGGAAAAAGAAACTTTCGACAGATGGAAGCGGATGATTCAAAGTTTCCGTGTGACACGCACTCCGCGCGCGTAACGGGCCCCAGAGAATCCCGGAACCGGTCAGCGCGAGCTAGGGCTTCGGGAGAGGCTTTCCGTCCAGACCTTGTACCGTATCCGATGTTTGGTGAGCAAGCAAGTCGGTCATATCTGCTGAGGACCTTGTCGCATTGCGCAGACGCAAAGGCGGCCCGGCTATTCTGCGTACTCGTACAAAGCATGGGCAAAACCCGCTATGATCCAATATCCTAGCAAAATGTGTCTAGGTTGGCATTCCACACCATAAGTTAATAAGACTCTTGATCCCATCGACTATATTACTTACGAGATCCAGTAACGCCGTCCTGTAGCCGTTTACGCCTTTCATTGGACACACATAGAAGAAGCTCTTTTCGCACTGACTTCTCAATGCTTTGCAGTATCGTCGCGCTTGGCTTCCATAGGCCCTGTCAAACTCGAGGACAAATCTTGCTCACGGACCTCGCTAGATGCATCGACTTGCTCTCTTAGACCCTTCTCTCTCGACTCGTCATCTACGCATGCACAAGTGGTTTTTGCTACCCTCTCACCCCTCCATTTCATGCCCCATGTCCGTATTGTCCAGACAGCCAGTGAGCCAGCACCACCAGTGACGAGCCCTAGGGTTGTGAAATACCATCCTCGGCCCAATGCACTGACAAGAGGCTGAACGATTGCAACGCCCACAGCCGCCAAGGCACAGCGAGTGATTGACGCCGCAGCCGCAGCCGTACTAGGGCTCTCTGGAAATACATCTACTAACAGTGTATTTGAAATCGTGTAAATGCATGTTCCAAGAAGTCCTTGGATGAACTGAAGGATTAAAGGAATACTCACGTGGCTGCGTTGTTCTAGAGCCCATCCGTACCCAATTAAAGCACATGTCAATGTTCCTAAGAGATACCATGATCCTCGTGTCCTTGCTTTTTCGATTGGAAAATGGTCAAGATCATCGCCACGATCGAGATCAATCGTGAGCCCAATCTTTTTTGCTGTAGTCTTGTAGTTCCGATCCATCAATTTTCCGTTCACATAACCGCCAAGGATTATGCCGGCACCTCGCGGAAGGTATGAAAGCCCAATCTGAAGTTCGTTGAAATCGTAGATGTCCTTGTATGACGACGGAATGGACGTCTGAATGCTGTAATCTATCATGTAGAACGAGCCATGCAGCCACAAGATAGAAGCTGCGTCTTTCCAGAAAAGAATCCGTAGAGAAGACAGAGGGTTGGGCATGTTGAGCCTCTTGGCCCTAGTAGCCGCCGTGCTGACATTCTCCCCCTCGCTCTCGTCCGGCCTGTTGCTTTTGATGCCCGCTTCTTTCTTCTCATCCCTCATTTCCCTTCTCAGGGTCCTCTTGCTGCAATCCCAGAGAAAGGTTCCCCAAGTCCTTTCCCACCATCTCCTAGCTATCACACTCCCATTCCCGACCACGTTCCTCGCCGTTTCCGGCAAGAATACTGCTACAGCCACCAGCAGTATGGCACCTACAATGACCAAGAACCAAAACACCCAGTTATATTCTTTTGATCTATATGCAACCCATCCCCCAACGATAGGCCCTACACAGGTCCCTAAGTTCAACGCCATACTGACGGGCCCAACCATTTTGCCCCGCTCCGCCGGAACACACACATCTGCAACAACGCCATAGGAGACTGCGAAAGCAGCGCTGGCGCCCAGGCTTTGAAGGGCCCGCAGAACGATAAGCACGGCATAGCTGTTATGCTCCAGCGCAAGGCCCAAGTTCGACAGCACGTAGAGCGTGAGCGTGATGAGGTATATGATCCTACGGCCGAGGGAGTCGGAAAGAGTAGCGAAAATAGCAGGTGATAGGCCTTGGAAGATGATGTAGATGGTGATTGTAAGGTCGATGGCTTGAGGCGAGGCGTGATAGTGGCTGCTGAGAAGAGGAAGGAGAGGGAAGTATATCGTTGCTGTCAATGGCGATGTTATCGTAGTGAGGCCGAGTAGAAAGGTTAACAGGTGTTTCTCGCGGGGAGTGAAGGTTGTATAGAGAGGTGATGGAACGGACTCGGGGACTTTGGGGTTCGATTTACTTTCTGAAAGAGGCACAGACGACATTTCTGGTTAAAATTCTCAATAACAGAATTGGCAGGTTTAATGATTCCAATCGACCAGTTCTAATCATCCTTGATTTTTGTTTCGACAGGATAGAGAGTGGCTATCAAGGCATTGCTCAAGGCGCAAAGACACTTGCAGCACCTAAGGCTCGTCGAGACAATCTACGGATAATTCACTCAGAGTATGGTATCTATTAGATTCAGGACATGATTCTAAGGTTCTGAAGATCTACGTTCCTGCAGCCTTATAGACATCACGTCCCTCCCACAGGTGTGGGCCGCAATAGTACATCTACTCAACGCGTAGTAGGCTCCGCGATCCTTTTCTGCATCTGAAAGTCATTGTTGAATGGTGCCTACGTTAATCATATACTTATTGCCGGTACACCAACTAAAGCCTGTTAGTATCCAGCACTGATGTGGTATTTAGGTGGTATCGGTAGAGGATGGACATGGTGATTGAGTCCGCTGGATTTTACACTCGATTGAAGTTGCCCTTGCATTTGCAAGAGGTAGCCATAGCAGGCCTATTTAATGAAACAATGTGTTGTCAAAACTTAGTGTTAGTTTGCATCGTTAATGTGTACGTACTGGTATCATGGGAGTGGGATGTACCGTAAGCGAAGATAGCGCAGTCATCACCAGCTTGCCTCTCCTAAATTACTTGTGATGACTGCCACTTCTCCGTCTTTGGGGCATAGGAAGGTACCATCTTGTAGCATACAGCATTGCTCCAAGCTTTCATTGCTGGCCCAATCTCTTGGCATGAAATAGTGTCGCTTCAAAGCATCGAGCTGGCTGATTGAATCCAATCTAAGCGTACACATCCACAAGTCCCTGTCCAGAAAGACAAGTATTTTTCCGGGGAGAATCCCAAGTGGAACTTCTATGTGGGTCATGATCTTGCTAGAGACATCGACAGAATCAAGGAAAGTGGGCGAGTTGGTATGATCGGAACGCTCTAATAGGGAATTCTCAAAGATTAAAAGGCACTTCTTACTTCTCCCTTGAGTGACTGCCTTGGAAATATGGACAAGAAGGTGTTTGCCGTCCTGCGTAAGCATAGCTTTGTTGACGTAAATATTTTCTTGAAACCCACTGCGTGGGTTCGCAGTGCTTGGTTTCAACGATAGCTGGCTTAGGGGAGTATTCGTAGATTCAAAACTCGACCGACCGCCATAGTGAAATCGATCTTCCCGGAAATGTAGAGAAGCCACTCCTGTTAAGTCCTTCCACCTGTTTATTGTCAAGTCTTTGGAGCCGACACCCATAAGAACGTCTCTCTGTAGTGGATGATTCATCCACCTGCGAGTTTCCCCCTTTTCAAGCGCGCCAGAGAAGATCATACCTCCGGACTCAACAGACCATATCTGACCGCAGTCTTGGCTTACTACAAGAAGCCTTGTGGAATCCCGATTTAGTAAGATCTGGTGGATTCCGCCAACTATTACCTTGGCCTTGCCGGCGAGTAAAGACTGCACTCCAAATTGCGTCATTCCTGTACCAGGTAATGGAGCGTTCAGACGTTTCACAATGATGTTTCCACCAAGATCGGCTGCCGCGATGTGTTTCCCATCGACACCCCAGATCAGGTGGTCGATTGCCAAAAAGGTGCAGAATTCTCCCAGTTCAAGCAGTTTTCCTCTGGCTTTGTCGAATAGATCGACCGTACCATCTTCATGACTTGCGCAATACAGTAGGCTCCCTGGGGCAGCGGCAAGCGCACTGATGGGTTCGATCGAAACGATCCAGGCCTCCGAGACTTGAGAAGGGGTTGTTGATGCTTGGTAATCGCTTGCTGTGTCACTTACGGTCTCCCCATGGTCGGAAAAACGAATGAGGCTGTTGGGTTCCCAGGCATTGACTGAAGAGCCTCTGAGATCGTAAAACCGCTTGCAATCTGGGCTGAATGCCAAACCGGTAACTAGATTTTCGGAAGAGAGCTGGTAGATAACACTGAAATAAGCAAAATTCCATACTTTGATGGTTCCGTTGCTGTCGCTTGTAACAAAAAGCTTGCCGTCAGGACTGACTTGGACCTCGTCTGCGACCGAGCGCGCCTCCTGGTTTTCATCACTAATTGGATTCCATTTGAAGACACAACCATCTTTATACAAGCCAACAAGGTGATCTGACACATGGTTCCAGGCAATACGATTGACAGCCATCCAGCTGGCTGATGGACGAGCTCGGTCAGGTTGGTGTTTCAAAACTCGCCTGCATCTACCAATCAATCGGGGCTCGTTAGTAGCCCAGACTGACAATGGATATCCCCTGTATGCCACAGCGATTTGGGTAGCGTCCGCATTAAAAGCCATGTAGGAGGGAGAAGTAATGAACCCCCCCTCCACTAGGGATTTCTCTTGTAGCAATGTAGGGTCCAAGGTATGCCAGCCTTCTTCAACAGCATTGATATAGAAATGCCTAACAATCTTATCATCCGATCCAACTAAAACCCTTGTATCATTTTCAGTAAATGTTATCGCAAGTGCTTTGTTATCAGCAGGGTTGGGGATATCAGCAATAAGCTGACCTGAAGGGATAGCCCAGATTTTAGTTGTTTTGAAACCGTACGAAACAAGTTTATCGCATTTACCATTGAAACACATTTCAGTGACAAACTCGGCGTGGCGCATCATACAAATCTCCTCGAAGTTGACGGAGTCCCACAGTATTATTGATCCCGTAGAGCCTAATACTGCAATATAACGGCCAGCGCAAGTGATTTTCCAGGCCTTGGCACCAGCGTGCAAAGATAACCTAGCCAGACAATCGTTCCATGTCGGATTGGCGATTCCAGAAACCGACAGTGCTGAAAGTTCGCTTTCTCCGAACTGGCGAGAGATGATTGAGTTCCGAGGACATAATGGAGGAACGATCTTGTATATGGCTGCAGGATCATCCAGCAAATGCCTGCCGAACTTAGCCACAACCTTAACGAGATCAGTCGCCCACAGTTCAAGAAGTTCCAGATCTTGAAGGCGGTGTAGTAATGGGTTCCTCTCAATGTTGAGCTTACCATACAAACCACCAAACCACGTCAACACGCGCGCAGCGGTTACCAGGATGTCCAGCTGACTGAATAGGGCTAGCGAATGGACCCAGACCAGCACAGAACGTCCTTTGAAGAAGTTGACGAGCTTATCCATAGCGTTTTCCGAAGTACTTGCTGCTTGCCGAAGATGGTACATAAACGACGTGGCAGCATAGAACAGAAACGGCTCGGTAGAGCGGATTGTTTCTTGGTTTCGTCCAAGCTTATTACGTAGTTCAGGGCGAAGCAAGTACGAAATCGTCTTTGCGAACAGCCTCTCATGAGAATGCTTTTCATCAATGAAGAATCGAAGACTTGTCGTTTTTGTCAAGTAATCACGCGCAGTTTTGTGCACCATAGCCACGTGTGAGCTGTGGTCGACGACAATGAATTGCCCGCAAACATCCTGAATGGTCCTTCTCAAGTCCAAGAACCCAGGGAACTCTGGTGTCAAGGCCTGAGAAAGCTCTTTCAAAGTCAATGGTCGATGTGCACAGACAATCCAAGTCAAGAGTGTCTTTGCTAGGATCCGATCTGCTTTTTTCGAATTGTTTGCGACAGCAAGCTCCATTCGTTGATATAAAGCAGACATTCCGGCGGGAATTTCTTCCAGTGTTTGTCTGACGGCTTGTTGTGTATGACAGCCAAGGATCTCTTCCAGCACGAGGTTTACCCAAAGGAAGTTGCCATCTGCACGATGCAGGATGCTTTCCATCACTTGCATCTTAAGGTCTTCAGTGCCGCGCATGTACTTCAGTTCATGTTCGACGTACAATCGGATATCAGATGTAGTATCTTCTTGACCATCTTGCTGAATGATGTCGATAGGAATAGCAACGGATAGTCTATCAAAAGCAAGCGACAGTGATTCAGTTTTCCGACTGATAATCAAGATACGGATCGGCGTCCGGAAGGTGGGGAGACTTTGTAGTAACTCCAAAAGGGCTTTTGGCCATTCTGACTCATCGAGTGCATCTATAACCCAAAACAATGGTTCGGGCAGGACGATTTGAGAGAATACCGAAGCAAATATCTTCTGCCATATGAAGCGAGCATCTCTCTTTTCGAGCGTGACGCCCTCGCGCGAGAGCTTTGCCATTTCTAATCTAAATGCGGGAATCTCTTTCGCCATTTGAACTCCAATAGACTTTAGAAGCGCTGCTGGGGAGCGTTTCGTATTATCCCCAAACTTGAAGAAAAAGTATTGACAACTTTGGCCTGATTCACGCACGTGGTTGATGATGTATGCGGAAAGTATCGACTTTCCGCTAGCAGGTGGTGCAGTCATCCAGGCAATACGGGACCCCGAGGCATGTTCTAACCACAGCTTGAAAGTAGGCTCTGATAGAATCCACTCGCAGGTCCCCACCATCCAGCGCTGGCGGAAGAAAGCTAAGTCATCTTCTGGAGCTTGCCCACATGCGAAGAGCTGCTCGACAAGTTTGCCTTCTTGTGATGATTGAATCTCCAATGCATCAGTGCCTGCCATCGGGAAAGCATATAAGTACAGACTAGCGGAGAGTTTCCTCTTACTGAATGGCTTTGAACATACCTCTTGACCGAAGGCTTTTCACCAACGTCTGCAACGCATTCCTCACGCTAACATAGTTGGGATCCTCTGGACTTGTGTATTTACAGACATCGTGATGGTCTGCATTTAGGGATTTAGAAATCTCCCCAGGATACCCAAGAATCGACGATTCCTTTTCAAGTACCATCTATTGGAAAGTCAGTTTTAATGACGGTCATATTATCACCGCCAAGGTCTCTACAGACCAGCTTTTTAGGACCTACGTACGTAGGCAATGTTTCATGGAAAGAGAAGATGGAAAGTTTGGGCGCAACGTGGCGAAAGCTTTCATTGATTTCTTCAAGAGCTACTGAGCTCTTGGATAAGTCAACGATAAAGTCTTTCGGAGATTGAAAAGAGACAGACAGCATTCTGTTGAGCAACTCCGCTAGATTTGTGCCTCTGTGGGGTGTGGCGAGAAACATTATTGCAGATGTCGATTTGACAACATCTTGATAGTTCTCATCATTCTGTCCGAGCAGATACGCCTAGGGAATTAGTCTTCGCTACTTGGTCTTGGGCGGTACCAACCTTTTTGACTACTAAACCGCCCATCGAATGAACAACAAATATGATTGGGACCTGATGATTTCAGTAAGATCGCGTACCCAGAAGATATATAGTGCGGACCCTCCCAATTTCAAGATCTCCCGCCTCATTGTCTTTTCCGAATTTCATCCCAAATAAGAGATCCTTCGCAAAATCTGCAATATTTGTATTTTGAGGACCGCCCGAGCGGAAGTTAGCATTGTAACCGAATGTTAAGACCCTTCCTGTGCATATATCCGGCTCCAGCGGTAGCCACTGCTGAGGCCAAAAGAGGCTGGGATCTTGGTATTTGGACCATGTCCTATGACTAGCCCCTCCTAGACCGTGAACAAAAATAATGTCCAGCAGCGCCGGTATCGGTGGTTGGTACACCACGTGCAATCCAAGCGCGTCAGTAGGCCCTTGCTCTGTCCCAGGACCTAGTCCATGATAAGATGAGAAGGGACTGGGCCCACGCGACGGCGGATCCAGCTCCTGAACATTACTTGAGACAGAGTTTCTTCCTCTTCGTGGGACCGCTGTCGTGTTTGCGGATGGACGACGAGACTCCGTAACGGATGGACCTAGGAAATCCGGTTTTTCGTTCTTGGGCGAGACATGAGAGCGGAGTTTTTTCCACTAAAGATACAGCATCAATAAGCATTTCATGTATGAGAGCAGATAGGGGAGAAGGACCATTGATATTGCTTATCGCCTGACCATATCAAGAAACCCTAAACGCTAAATATGGGACGTTGCCGTCGACGGTGCGCAAAGGGAGATCCAGGGCATGATCGGTGTCGAGACAGTGACGAGTCACGAGAGCAGGAAATATATGCCTCGAGTGTTGCTACGAAGTAGGAATACCTATCGTCAAGGTGGCCGAGCAGTTGAAGAAGTGGACAGCTAGCTTGTTCTATCGTCAGGACCAAAGCCGCCGACCCCAAAACGCCTGCATCCTTGGCTTACTCGGAATGCGGCCGGGGTAGTTTCAGGATGGTGCCAGGTGTGGGTGGGAGTACGGATTACATACGGAATCAACGAATCATAGCTGGGCTGCCGCTTGCCGGAGGAGCCACAAGCCCACAAATGTGCATCTCCGCGAGCAGGGCCCGCAGCCTGCAGGGATATCTACCCAAGCACGGTTAGAACTTCGAAATAGGCTCTTTTGAAGCTATGAGTGATGGTGGAGTGAGTTCACACTGGACACAGTACTTCCGTATATTGATTTGATCATTGGTGGAATCACGAAACATATCGGTCCACGCAAGTCGCGTTCGCACGTCGCAGCGATGGCTTTGGTTTTCTGCTTTGATTTTTCAAGAATGTACCACGCTAGTGATACATACATAGTTAGCGTGGCGCGTCCGGGATATATTTCGAGTCACGCGAGTAGCCACCAGTCTAGAAACGAGAGCGCCTTATCATGTCGTACCCAGCGACAATGGCATTATCCTCCAGCTGGAAGCTCATTTCCCTCGCCAACGAAGATCGGAGGCAGCGAGCTGGGGTGGGTAGATGCTGTAACGCCTGGTTTCAAAGGAGAGAACCAAATTCAAGGTACCTTAGATAAAGCTTTCGGATCGGTAAATGAGGCTGGATAGTACTTCTGGTGCTCCTATGGTAGTCGCATCTCGTCTTCTCTATCGGGACCGTCTTCTCTTTGGTGGAACCCCGTCCCTAGATTCCGAATGCATTCGGTCCAATCAGACCCAGGCGATTAGGACCCTGTTCCCCTGTGACACAGCTGCTGGGCTTACGAGTAATCTTATGCGAGCGGGCACGGCCTTTCGTCCTGTGCAAAGCCAGCGAGCCGGTCCGCAAACTGGAAACTCTGCGGCGCGTAAAATGCAGATCTAATAATAACGAAGCTGAGTATAAAGTAGTATACATTTTCACCTCAAATGTCTTACTCTGAAGAGCGAATGTTAGTATACACCTTTCCATCGTATATAGATATATATATAAGGGCCAGTTGACCGAAATGAGCGATACTGTGCACTCGCTCCTTCATCGTCCGCAGCATGGAACTTTATCGGCTATAGGTGGAGACTTTCCGCTGGACGAAAATGTCATCACCCATTTCCCTGAAGGCACGAGGGTCCTGTCTGCCGACAGGTATGGGTCCTCGGCTTGGACTATCACAGCGCGTATCACTACTGAACTTGCCGATGGCACACCGAAGAAGTATTTTATCAAATGTGCGACAGAAGATGCTGGGCGTGCCATGATGGAAGGCGAATATTGGGCGATGACGGAACTTTACAAGACCATACCAGCAGCAATTCCGAAGCCGCTTGCGCGAGGCAAATTCGAGACCGAAAACCCAGCAACCTACTTCTTCCTTTGTGAATTCGTGGACATGAGCAGCCAAGTCCCTGATCCGGATGAACTCTGCGCCCGAGTCATTGAATTACACAGGAATAGTGTATCTCCGACCGGAAAGTTCGGCTTCCATGTACGGACCTGTAATGGCCGGACGCCGCAGGCTACCGAGTGGGATAGTAGCTGGACTTCATTCTTTACCAAGTTCATGGTACACGTTATGGCTGAAGACTTCAAAACCAACGGATCATGGCCGGAGCTCGAGGGAGTCGAGAAAAGAATAGTCTCTCATGTCATTCCCAGATTGATCGGTGCTTTGGAGACAGATGGACGAAGCGTCAAGCCATGCCTGATCCATGCGGATCTATGGGAAGGAAACACCGGCACATCATATGAAACGGGAGGCATCATTCTATTCGACGCTGGATCTTATTATGCCCATAACGAGATGGAAATAGGGGACTGGCGATGTCCATACAACAAGGTAAACTCGAAAATATACACCAAGACTTACCTGCGACATTATGGCATGAGCGAGCCCACAGAGGATTGGGACGATCGGAATCGGCTGTATTCTGTATATTTCGATATCATATACTCAGTCAACCACATGCTCCAAGGGAGAAGCGTCCGACAAATGTAAGTGATCCGAATGCATTTTCAGTCAGTAAGAGAGGAATGAAACCGGCTACATATCAATGTACCATGTTGGTCTCGTTGCAGCAACGAAATATGATCTTGGCGCTAATTCGAACACCTACGAGAGCAGGGCCTATGATAACATGTCTTATCTTGTCGACAAGTATGCACCTTGGCCAGACTCCGATGAAGGTTCACAAGACTAGCTCAGTCCCAAAGATAATATCTTGAACAATGTCGTGGTAGTTGACGATGGAGCGTGAGGTAGAGAGGATTCTTGCGTGTTTAATTTAACGATCTGTACGAAGCGCTCATACATATATCTAGGTTAAGAAATGATTCTATATTTGAGGGGGGACAATATTCGTATACCATATCGGCTATCATTGCTTTCATAAGTCGATGGTCGCCGTCCATAAGATCAAGTCCTTCGGTTCAAGACTACCTCTAAAGTAACGTTTTGATGTTACTTGAGAGGTCAGAAGATCACGGTTGAACTCAACGAGGGTTGCATGTATAGCCTCGAGCGAATACCTTTCCTCCTTTCCTCCTTTCCGGAAAACTAGATGCGGTGGAAACTAATGCTGAATTGAAGTCGAGAGGATGTGCCTGGGATTTGCGCATGGAATACAAGGCATTGCAGGCTGGATCGATCGTGTACCATTGACGAGAAGTACCGGTATAGTTATCTTGGTCTCAAAATTCCACTAGGACATTGAGAGTATTGAGCTTGGTAAATCATGCCTCAATCTATATGCGTCCCGTTGTGAGTATTTGTCTGTGGTTTTCTCCCAACGGCAGTCCTCGGTGTCGCTCTCTGTGTTCCAGAGGTCTTGAATCATAAAGTGATGGCTGACGGACGAAAGCTATCGTTTGGATTCGAGGCCTCCAGGCGCTCCATTCTTCACCGCTCTAATCCGTACCTTCCCCAAAGCTCGAGTCGGCATTGCCTGAGGAATGGTAGAACAGATACCTGGGGTCATCGTGTCACCGTAGAGGAGTCGAGGAGATTCTTCCATACGCAAGCATCACGCATATATTGTGGTTGACAGAGTGTCAATTCGCTGCAGGTTACCGGATGACGCCAGGCCGTCGGCTTGGATCGTTGATACGATTCAGGTAGGTAGGACATACATCAACTGCGGTAGTAGCTCGGCGTTTAATAGTGACTTCATCTGGGCTGGAATCGGTAATAGTTGCAGAGACACCGCGGGTAGTCGGGTCTTTGGCAGCTACCTTTAACCTTTAGCCGCCACCATGCCAAGTCCAGTCACTGTCCAGCCCCATGGAATGAATGAATGAATGAGTGAATGCATGCCGATCCAAGCAAAGATCGGGGGTTTGCCTGACCAGAAGGCAAGAGTTCGAACTAAGGTACAGTTAGGGTAAGAAATACTATGTATTGTGTACTGAATACGGAAATATCGATGTCGAAGAGTAAAAACCCCATTGTGTTTCAAGCTAAGGTATCGTTGTCCGCGAGTAGTAGTAATGCTACCTGAGTAAGGTAAGTGGCGTTGGCATCCTTCAAGCCAATCCAGCCCGTTGGTCTTGCGTAATGTTACAATGTTACATTGGTACACAGGAGAGCAAAGGATTATTCGGTTTACCAAACGCTGCTGACTTTATGCAGGCTGGAAGCTGTTCGTCCCTCGACCATCCACCGTTGTGTTTCTCTCCAGCTCCAGCTCCCAAGCTCCACGACACCCGTTCAACGACACACGTGGACGGAACTCGGGGTGTTCCACCACATGATGCAGGCAAGAAAGGTTCACACGAATTGGCAGTTTCTTTTCGTGGGGTGGGGCATGATGGCATCCAACCAGCATTCATCCAAAGCGTATTACCATTTCATTCTCCCATTCATGTGGTTGTTGTCTCACTGCAGGGATAATGCGAGTTATTGAAATCTTTGAAATCTATCGACTGGAGTCACTAGCGCCATCGGTTCGGAGAATCCGGGACTCCGGGGACCCCCAATCGAGGCATCAATGAATGAATGCATGATCCCTGCGACACATCGACGTCGGGAATTCGGGATGCACCGGCTATCTGCTCCGTCATCGATTTCCGCTTGGTCATCGCACTTTGAGTGTCCTTGATTGGCCAAGGTACTAAACCCCCCCATAAGGCTGACTCAAGCTGCGAGGATGGTTACGTCGCTCACCGGTTCGTGCTCCCAAAGCTCCCAACGCTTTCACCCATATTCTAGCGAATAACGCAACGCTTCAGGAAAGCGAAGGTTGACGCGGGGTCTGTTGCTGCTGGGCGGACGAACCAAAGAGTCATGAAGTCACTCTGCCGGATAGGAAATGCTGTGGGTACGCGGCCTGTGGTGGGTCGCTCCTTCTCGTATTCACTCCCAATGTTTACCTCCCTTTTGCTCCAATGATGTCCGCTCGGGAGTGGAGTGTGTCGGTGTTTTTGCCCCTTGCCTTCCGTAGCTTTTCCCTGCTATAAGGAACCTGTTCCTCTCTGAAAACGGATTCATCCTTCGTTCCAACCCATATCCCACTCCATACGACTAAGCCCGGCTTCACCATGTACTCCAAGCTCGTCCTCACCTCTGGCCTGTTGGCTGGCCTCGCTGTTGCAGCTCCAGCGCCTCAGATTTCCGCTGCTGTAAGTTTTTGAAACATCTACGCCCCCCGCGTCAAGCTGCAGACGCAGGCATTGATAAGATTGGCAGGCCATTACCGACATTGGTTACGCGGGTGCGTCAGACCCCAACGTCATTCAGTCCAACGGCCCTTCCGGGGATGTAGCATCGTCTTTTGCTCCAGACTCGACCATTGAGGCTTTGGCAACGACTCCGGCTACCTTGCCGCCGATCAGAAGCAGCCAGGTCACCGGCGCCACCAGTCATGGCCCTTACTCGGGCACTCCCACCACAACCGGAGCAGAGCAGGCACCTTCGACCGTCGCCAAGTCGATTGGCACCTTGCCACCAAACCCTACCGCCACCTACTACAACAAAAATGGCAAGCTTTTCCACGCTGAGCCAGCCCCGTATGTCCCAGCCGGTGGTCTGGGTACGAATGGTAGTCTCCCTCGTTACATGGTCGAGAGTGACTTTGACTACGAGTCCATCACCCTCGGTCTCTACCAGGAATGGATCGAGCTCGATCTCTTTCACAATGGTCTCGCTGTCTTTGATGAGCAAGCCTTCCTCGACGCCGGTCTCACCGCCGAGGACCGCTCCTTGATTGAGTTCATGGCCGATCAAGAGGCTGGACACGCCACTCTTTTGTCCAACATGCTTGGCGAGACTGCTCCTCCCCAGTGTACATACGACTACCCATTCACGACCGTCCGCGAGTATGTCGACTTCAACCAGCGCTTGACTCGCTTCGGTGAATCTGGAGTCTGGGGTTTCATCAACCACTTGGACTCCCGCGAAGTTGGTCAGCTCCTTGCACAGTCCATTGCGACGGAGGCCCGTCAGCAAATGATATTCCGCCAAATGAGTGGTCTGCAGCCAATGCCAGTTTGGTTCGAGACTGGTATTCCGCAGAGTTGGGCGTGGACCTATTTGGCACCTTATATTACCTCGTGCCCCGCCAACACCACTCGCCTAGCATGGCAAAACTTCCCCGGCCTCCATTTCGTGAATGGTGCCAACATCAACCGATTCTCACCCAACGATACTGGCAATTACGAGTACACCGACAACCGTACCTCCAGTCCATCCCTTTCAACTATCCCAACCAACCAGAGTTGTCAGAACGTCAATGTCACTGGCTACGGATGTGATCCAGCCATCAGCCGCAACCGCTCCGAACCTCTTTCCTTCCCAGGCAAGAAGGTTTACCTGGAGTGGGAGAATCCAGGGTCGCCGGTTGGACCCAATAATAGCTATATCACTGCGACCACCGCCGGTGCTCCTCAGTTCGCCGCCTGGGTCTCTCAGTTGAACTTGACCTACACGCCTCTCACCACGACTGGTGCCAACTCTGGATTCACCTTCCAGCCTGACTCTGTGGTTTACGCCGGTGACCCCGCTGCCAACGGTACCATGTTCGTTGCGCTTACCGACTCCGACCTTTTCCTCACTCCCTTTAACTTGTCCATGATGAATCCTCACGTGGTCGCCTTGGGCTTGTACCAGGCTGGATGAGCTAGTCAGACTTGAGAGGTTGAATGTCTGGCAAAGAATGGGGTTGAAAGATATGATAATGGTAAGAGATTAATGTGTAGCTCAAGCGCTGTATCATACGTAATAGTGATAGCATAGACGGCGGTGCATGTAATGAAAAGCGATGATTCTTCAACTCAATAACACTTTATTATCCATACTCCCTTTTTGACGTTGACAACTTTAAATCTGTAGCAGTCGATCGCACAAAAGTGCCGAGATCAATTCCTCATTCACCCAAACCCAACTCATTCCTATTTTTTTCAATTGTAAAAAAATGGCGGATTCGTGAAAAACATCAACCTCGTTCCTCTCGTCCATTCCCTATAGTCCGACTCCCAACTATCCAACTCCCAGCTATCCATGACACAACCGCTCCACCACCCACAGCACCCACAGCACCCACAGCACCCAAAACCCCCACCCCATATCCGACTCCACATCCGCCATTCAATGCAATCATTAACTTCGATAGATACCATTAGAAGCAGCAGAAGAGTGATGTCTCGATTTCAGATAGCACGAAAGATCGTTGGCGGGCGATACAAGCCTATGGTGAAATCCATCTATATCTACATCCATACGTCCAACTTATTCCCTCGCCGTCTTCGGCAGCCGAATCAACGTCGTCTCGCTAACCACGGCCTCCTTCCCATACTTGCGCATATCCACCACCGTCGCCCCCACCGGCTCCCAGCCGTGTCTCAAATACAACGGCAACCCTTTTGCCGAGGCCTCGATGTAGGTGCGTGCGTGGTCGCGGTCGGCGAGGTCGAGACCGGCTTTTATGAGGAGGGAGCCGAGGCCTTTGCGGTGGTGGGAGGGGTGCACGGCGAGGATTTCGAGGACTTGAGCGGGGGGTGTTAGAGGGGGTTTGGTGGTTTGGGAAGGATGATGAGAGTAGTAGAAGGATGGATTTGAGAGGATGATGAGAGTAGTAGAAGGATGGATTTGAGAGGAAGGGGGTTAGACGCTTGTGAGATTGTGGGTTTCGAGATGGCTAAATGGCTGGTTGGAAAGGTGTGGAACTGTAGACGGCCAAAGGAATTTAAATAGATCGACTTGGTAAATAACAAACATGAAACGTCATGAGAGACTGCAAAGCACAACTCGACAATAACGGGTTGCCCAACTAAAGGAGTAGAGAAAAAGATCGTAACCCAGCCATCGACCTGAAGCGTAGTCGAAAACCGTTCGAACAAACTGTGGCATAAGATCCCTAGAACAAAGAAACAGAAACTCACAATACTCCCCCTCCCCAACCCACCTCCTCCTCCCCTCCCTCAACTTCCCAAAAAACTCCTCACATAACTCCACATTCGCCCCCTCCGGCCACCCCCCAATCTCCCCGCTTTTCCTCTCCTCCTCTCCAATCTCATGTGGCACCACCCACTTCGCCCACGCCACAATCTCACCATCCCCCTCCCCCTCCCCATCCTCTCTAACAACCCACCACCTCAACCCCTCCGCCTCCCTCCTCGCCCACTCTCCCTCGAATTTCTTGACGTCATTCTCGAGACGTGCCTGCGGCGGGGTGTGCGGATAGAGGTAGGGGATGAGGGGGTGGTCGGAAAAGGCGGCGTCGAAGGTTTGGACGAGGCGAGGGAAGGTGAGTGGGGTGGGGGAGTGGAGGGGGGACAAGGTGTAGCCCATTTCCTTTTGGTAGTGAGAGGAGACAGCCCTGAAGGGCCGTATTACTACGTAGTACAGGAGTGGTCGGAATACTAAAGAGACTGTCGATTTACTCCGGGGAAGCTCCGCACTCTAGGGCACGGGCCGCTTACGCTTGACGCTCCCGAAACGTTAGCCCGCAACCTTCTTCCTTCTTCATCTAACATCCTCCCACAGACTATTACTGTCATCATCCTCAATGTCGCTGTCAATGCAATACCCTCCTTCAGCGTTCAATGCTGAAAATGCGTACAATCCGCCTGAAAACCAGGCCAATGCAGGCGCAAAATCTCGCGCGCCAGCTCTCTTGGCTTGCACAGAATGTCGGACGAGACACTTGAAGTGCGATGCTGCACAGCCTGTCTGCGGCCGCTGCATTTCAGACCAGCGTGAATGTCGCTATGTCCAGTCGCGAAGGGGCTACAAAGGTCCAAGGAAACGCCCGTTCTCTTTCGCCTTTGATATCCCTACCGGAGAGAGAATTGATCAAATGGAGCAATTCCGTGGCGTCCCGCAGACTCCTTCACAGTCTTTCCAGGAGCATGGCGTCTCTATTCAACAAAATCAAGCGATCCTGACCCCGCCAAATCTATTCGCTGGATCACTTTCGAGGCGCGGGTCGGATAGTAATCTCGGCCAACGCATCCAATTTCCAAGCCCCCCCGAGACTGAAAGATCCGAAGTCTGTGATAATGCTAGTAGTAATGGGACGACTCAAAATGGATTCAACTGGCCTCAAAACATGCTCTACTCTGAACGCCACAACGTCGACGCCAAGCATATGTTCAATCTGTACTATTTACACTTTCATGATGGTCATCCAATCCTACTGCCCAGAAACTATTTCGCTGGACATAACTGCTATTGGCAATATCCAAATTATCTGGAAACCATAATGCAATTCATCGGTTCGCATTTCGACGGCGCTGCGCCGACTGAGGAATACCGCAGTCTAGCCAACCAAGTCCTCTCGGATCAAATTCCGAAGGATGGCTTCAAAGTCCAAGCTCTACTTCTCTTCGCCATCTCTCTTCATGCACGCGACGAGCAGAAACTGGCCAAGGAGATTATGGATAGTACCATTGACATGGCATTAGAGCTCGGGATGCATCGAAAACAGTTCTGTATAGAACATGGAGAAGGGTGTAGAAGCTTGCAAGAGAGTTGGAGGAGGACTTGGTGGGAGCTTTACGCGATGGATGGCATGTTAGCAGCTCTTCATCAGCTAAACTCTTTCAAGTTGTTCAAGATTGAGACGAATGTCCCGTTGCCATGCGAAGAGGCTGTATTTGAGGCTGCAGATGTTCGTACTCCCTCGGGGCTTTTATGAAAAGTGCTAACCCATGAATGCAGTGCAAATCAATCCCAGAACCCCATGCTATGAGCCTGTTTCAAGGTCGTGTCTTTGCAAGCCACGAACTTGCCTTTTCGTCCTTTGCATATCGTATCGAGGCCATAAGGTTGCTTGGCACCATTCTTGCGGTTGGTCAAACGGCACGTGCAGAGGACAATGATAGAGTAGAAGCGATCGATGCTAGTCTGACCAGCTGGCTATTGAACCTTCCCTACTCTAAGCGCGAGGTTGTCGATCAGGATGGAAAGATTGATGAGATGCTGTTTCAAGCGCACATGATCATCAATGCGTGAGTCTAATGCCCATAAGCGGAAGACCCACCACTTATTTTCTTCTAGAGGGTCCGTATACCTACATCGACCTCGGTCTGACCTGGTGTTTGCCCCAATCGAGGAAAAGACAGCATGTACTCGTCCCGAAAATTACACCACCCCAATTACAGCACATCACATCCACTCCACCAAAGCCATCCAAGCAGCCAACAAGCTCTCGAACCTAATCTCTCTTCCAGTCGAACTAACAAAGCACAGCCCATTCTTCACCTGTGCCATCACCCTGAGCGCCATCGTCCACCTCTCAGCCTCTTCGATCCCAATGTACAGCGACAAAAGCGCCGTCATGAGGGAACGTGTCCTTTTAGCCACAGGAGCTTTGAAATCCCTCAGTGTGATATGGGCCGTTGCGGGGTCGGTACTGCAGCAGGTCAAAGAAGTTGCAAGAGGGGTGTTGGCTTTTGACCCGAATAATCTCAGCACGGCGGTGTTTGCGGAGGAGGTCAATAATGGCGCGAGTATTGACGTTGATCATCATTTCTTGCAGGATGCGATGGCTACCCAACTGCCTGAGGAGGGGATCTTTGATCTTATTTGATGACTTCATTCGGATTTCGAAACGCATAGGTGATGGATGACGCTGTTTTGAAGATACGACTACGCTTAATGGGATAATTATCTTCAAGGAGGACCAGCTCGCAGCAGGCTTTCCCTAATCTTCTGATATCTTTCCCGGCGCTGCGGGCTGCTTCTTGTTTTCTAGAACCAGGTCTTGGCCACGATTCTTTTTGTGGGTAACGGACCAATGTTCTATTCTCCCTATATTTTCGGCGTATGGCCTAGATACAAAATCACTCCTCTAATACTACGAAGAGAAAAAGAAGCTTTCGTTTCTACAGCGATATAGCTAATAACACTATTATTTCATGACGCCTCTTATGGAGAGAGAGAGGTGCAAGGCTTTGGGAACGAGCCAAAGCGCATGTCGAATCAGATTATCAGATTTGACATCTGCCCTACAACGAACCTGGCTCTTCTGCAGGGCGGTCATCGTGCATCGACTGCGCCTCAGCCTTCTTCCTATGAGAAGGCTGTAAATGCAGGTAGAAGGGCATGTCGAACCGGCTTCCGACTGCACCATGCAGTTTCTGGGATTGGTCCTCGCCTTGTGCGGCGGATCTGCGTGGATCAAGTGCGCCTCGGCGTCAACGGCCTCAGCCTCGTTTGCCAGAGAAGGCTGCGGAATTTGAAAGTTGATTTCCAACATTATGCTTTTTACTTTTCGATTCTTCATGCTTCAACATACTCACTTACGCTAGAGGAACCTGAGTTCAACATAGTTTTGTGCTTTGTCTTGTTTATTAAGCTCTCCTTTAAGTCGTCGAAGACTATTTGCAGTTATTCAATACTAATCCTGACTATTCAGCATCAAGGGATTACAATGCCTTGCAGTATTCTGGAAGTCGTGCGATATAGTGATACAATACAGGACGACGAACGCTATTCTCAAGCTGATCAGCTTACAAGCATCCGTCGATCCCACGTTCCTGCGACCGTCAAGATCAATCCGGAGTGTATTGGTCGCGAACAAGCTGAAAGCATTGACAGCAAGCGACGTGAACAAGCTATCGAGTTTAGAAGACTCGATCATTTGCGGGGTGTAAGTGGAGAGAGTGTAAAGAATATGCATGAGTCGCGTCAACGAATTCAGCGTCTGGAGTTGGAGATAAATTACCTCTCGTCCCGTAAACAGTTGCTCAGACGAAATGATGATGTCTTGCTAGACGGACTCATGATCTTACCGGGGTGTCAGGCCTTGACTATTGGTGATTTTTGTCGGGAATCCATCGACATTGATCACCCTAAACTAACGGAAGATGTCGAGGTATATGGGTCATCCTATGATATGCAAAAGGGCTCATCCGGTGGCCTTCCGCATAATCAATTATCGCCATTGCATCCAGCCAGTCTAGATGGGCCGTGGCGAAACAAAGCACTGTTGCAGGCTGCTCGAAGTAGAAAGTTTTCCGTAGGGCTTCGGCAACATCACAAGGATTTGATAGTCGGACGGAAGGCGAAGCATATTCGATTCAGTCAACTGACTGGAGCCGAAAACCGCCAGCCACGGTCCGATGTCACTGGTCCTGTTACACTTGGTAAGACAGTTTCGGGCCTCTTGTTGCTTGGCTAAGAGTGGAAATCACAGAGCGCTCCCCACTTCGATTACTTCTGAAACAGTATAACCTACTCGACGCAATTTGTAACCTGTCCGTGACGGTTATAAATACCTCCCTAGATATAGTCGACGCTATTCCACCCTTTAGGCCATTGGTTGAGAGTTTAACCTGGATGACTGAGAGTACCCCGCGACCCTGGCTGGCCTTGCTGAAATCTATCAAGGATTTTCATACAGACGTCCTGCATGACTTCCTGGATATCTTGGATCATGCCGTTGAATACACCTACCAAATCTTTCAGCACACGTCAAAAAACCCAGCAATAAGTTCGAAGGACAAGGTCTTACTCAACAAATCCCATTTAGATCATATCAAAGTACGGGGATACGTACTATCAAATCTTCAGGCTGCAACAACTAATCGCATAGACTATCTCTCATCCTCGCATGGCGGAGTAACTCCCCTAAGCTACTTGGCTCCATCGCGGCAACTGCTGAAGGGTGGAACAGGCGGTATACGGTCAGCTTTGAAACGTGCACTAAGTCAGGATCGTGACATTCAAGACAGCAGCACATCCAAAACTCAACGTATTACTAGCAAAAATATTCAAAAACTGGGGAAACCACCTTCAGGCCGTCTGAATACTGTTTTAGCGTTCGAGCATATAAACGGTTGGTTGATTCTTCAATATCATATCGTCGTCCGACTGACATTCTACATCGCCAGGGATCGTGTTTCTTCAATATTGTCTTTTAACGAATGCTTCGGGAGTAATTTCAGCTATCGAATCCTTAGGGTCTCTAGGATACCTGCTTCCTTGCTCGGATCAAGGGCCTCTATCTTCCTCGGATCAAAGGCCTCTATCAAAGGCACTTCAAAGACAACATACTAAAATATCTCTAAGCCACATCGGCGCAAAGCTGCCGCTGAGCATACTTTTACTGCGAAACGTCAATCTCATCGCTTGCGGTAAGGTCCGTGATACACACTTTCAGAAGGAATAATTAACATGTTCAAGGAAACCCATCCAATGTCTTTTTGAGTAACATTTATCGATCAATCCAGAAGCTTCTAAACGGCAATATTCAGATAGCGCTGCCCCTGGAGGTTCATTGGAATTCGAACCCCCTGCAGAATTCGACTGAAGGTAGCAGATTGTTCCTGAAACCTTTTCCTGGTTTTTGGGAATGTCGTTCTGGGCTTATCTTTTGGAGAGCTCTTGGTGGTGTTGAGTCGTCGCTGTCGCCTGTCAAGGAGCTTCCGCTGTCCGCTATCCGTGGGACTATACTGGATGAGCTTATTACGATTCACTTATACAAATGCCCCACATGGCTCACACCGCTAGAAGCTTCCCGTGTTGCGAACTCCGAAACACTGCATTTCATCAAGTCACGGAGAATATTCTGCGACTTGTGCAAGTATCTCTTGAAGCTTACAGAGCTCTTTTTATTTCTCGAAGTCACGGTTAACCAACATTATCTTCAGCTTTGCAGGCACGCTACAGTTCACTTATGCAGGGTCCTTCGTAGACTCTCAAATCATCTGAAGCCAAATGAAGAGCTCTACCTGTCACGACGCGTCTCATTACACTTCGTATCTCTTGTCCTCGTTATCGACTGCTTGTACATGGGTCTCAATCCTTTCACTATCGCACAAACTGCTTCTGCCGAGTTCTTTCAACATTTTGTCCGTTTTTCCAACAGTCAAAAAAGTTCAACATTGACACCTTTAGCGGAACCTCAAGAAAAGAGCAGTCGTCTTTTAATAGCAGCTGAGGCACGTCTCACGACATCTTCAGAAGAAATGCATCATCGCCAGAACCTCGGCTTTGTAGAGAAGGCAGGATGTGCTTTATCTCGAACACTGCAAGCTGTAGGCTTCTCAGCACCAGCGGTAGAACTCGGGAAAAGAAGGGTTAAGTGGACTTGTGTAGGTTTAGAAGAGTCTGCAGTGAATCTTTATGATTAAGATCACCATGGCTTTTGTAACCAGCTGACATCAATAGCGCTGCGGCCGCGAGATGTACGACGACTATCGAGAAATTCGCCCTGGTGCTGCTAAAGATTTTGAAGAGTTTCTAAATGGTAACATTCGGCATAGACCTAGCGACATACAAAGAGAGCACACAACAAGTCTGAAGGCCGTGGATTTCATATATCCAGCCAGCAGATCCGAACACCCAACAAGAACATTCTCTAGTGGTTCCACTTCTAGTTCACCACAAGCCTACGATCCACGCCCGGGTTACAATCAAGCAGTATCCACCACCATCCAATGCGACCCAGAAGGTCGGTGGCTATTAGTCTGTAGTCAGGCAAAGAAGCGCCCAACAAGCCTATCGCAGATCAATGTATGCTCGGTCGCATCAGACAAAGAGTTGTTCGGCCAATTGAAACGGTCTTACACAAGTCTGAGGGGCAAGTGGCCAGGGTTGCTGTCTCTCCGGACGATCAAAAGTATTCGTTTTGTCCAGGTGTGTTTTACTCTTTGTCTCTCGGACTATATCATTCCATGAGCGTACAACTAATAATCTTGATAAGTTCGAGCTCCATTTTAAAGACTTTGTCGACATTCGGAAGGTGCCAGACATGCCCCCAGAAACCAGAAAGGACGAATATCAGTACCAGGCTTGTGATTTGATTCCACCAGTAGGAGAGAACTTGATGGCTCATCTCTTTCATCACCCAGAGGACGCAAATGAGATTTCTGTCACATGTCTCCGAACCCCGAAGAAGCGCAAAGCCAGGCTAGCAGTCTGTCCACAGATGGGAACCAATGTCGGCTGGGGCATCCATCTAGTAGAAGGCTGGGCCATGACGCGCGTCTGGCTACTCGCTCTCTCAACTTTCGTGCTTGGCAGCCTTGTCTTTGGGATATGTTGGTCGATCCTCAAGCACGATATTCAAGGAGCGTTTGGGGTCTCTAGTTACATTATAGCGCTCCTGACTCTTGCCATGGGAACGGTACAGGCCTACTTTGCATGAAATTTTCAAACTTCTTTGTATGTCCGTACAATTGGAGCTCAATCACAAAGATCGTGCCTCGAACACTTCTACCTAAGGTACGCAAAACAACCTAAACGTTGATTCAGCGTCTCTTCCTTTTCGCCTGGATTATAACATTGCGGTTGATACGCTATATCGTAATTTTGCCGCTTATACCATTACCGACTATGGTGATCTCGATTTGTCAACACCATTGGTGCTGGCCCCAGTAAGCGTTCCTGGGCAGTTGACTGGGGAGACTCGTAGCATATCACCTTGGGTATCGATACGGTGGAATCCCCTTTCTGCGCATCTGGTAATCCGACAGCCGATGCTTGCTTCGAAGGTGGCGAATTATCAGTCAATGGACTGCTAGTCGAGAAAGTCGCAATTATAGCGAAGTCTTGTGTACCAGGATACTATCAGGAGCTAGAGGGCAAGGACGACCCTGTCAGAGAACTTGTCCTTTAATAGTGTAAATTATACGAAGAAATCGTTCAAATCACCCAATCGTGCCAATAGCCCCATCCCCAAGAAGTACGTTCACAAGCACTATGGCGAACGCTTATCAGCGGAAGATACAGAGACAACTTCCGAGTTCTTCCAGAGGACGAAGAGGATATTCTCGAATATTTCTGCGTCATCCAGCGCATGAACTCGGATTGGAAAAACCGAGCAATTATGCCCAAGGGAGGCATCCGCCAAATAATTACAATCGAACGACGCTTTCTTCAGATGGCAACAGGGCGTAGTTTTACATGACCGAAAGCGGCCGGACGGACTAGGTACATGGAAGCGCGGTTGCGGGCGACCATGTGAGCGCCCTTTGCGGCTCTGCGGTTCCTGTTCTGGTGAGACCATACGAAGATGCGTTTCGGGTGATTGGTCAATACTACGTTGAAGGAGTCATGGACGGTGAAGCTGTTGAAGCTGCGAATGAATCTATAAGACAGATTGATTTGATTTAATTGAGGTTTGCTTGTTGAATCTGCTGATAGATTTATGCTAAAAGTCAGCTTGAACAATCTGCTGTAGGTCGTTGATCGGAGTAAGATGTTAGGCAGAGATGTTGTATCGTTTTGATCGAGAGCCTACTTGAAAGCAAGGTATCAGCGCTTTCATCGGCGTTATCAAGGGTCTGGACACATTACAGCGTCCCACGAGAACTGATATGCTCAGGCTGCATTCAACAGCAAAGAAAGAAACGCATGAATGACCGCTGTATGTTGCAAGCTTGAAAGTTATGAGTTCCTTGAGGAGTACTCTACCTCAAGCCCGCTCCCTCTCCCAGGTCGCTATATACTCAAGCGAGCTTGGTTCTCCGTTTGCAGCAATTCCCGCAAGACCACAATAAATCCACTCTAGTGCCTTCAACAGCCGAGCTCATTCTATTTGACGGTCAAGCCTGGATGCCAAGGAACTTGATGGCCTTTGCATCAAGGACTTAAGACTTCACGTGTCCACATACCCACTGCGAAACCCCCATAGTCACCATCATGGCAATAGGACTTACTAGGCGATACGGCCAGATTGAGGTCGACGAAAAATGATGCCGGACATCTAATGTACCCTTTAACAAGGAAGTTCTTGAAGCAACAGAGCTACGCAAGCAAATCTATCCCGAACCAGGGCTACAAGACAGACTTACGACATGAATCATGAGGTGAAGGGACTTTGAAAGAAAGCGTGATAATTCAGGTCTACTTCTACTACCAATATACTGAGTACGCCTCGTCGATTCGGGGGGCTTCAGGAGATACACAACGGCAACCGTGAGCCATTAGAGAATTCTCTCAACCATAAAAGTGAAAACACCAGTGCCCCAAAAATCATCGACAGCCGTACCCCGCCTACCCTTGAAATTTAGAGATGCCTATCAACCCAACAAGACTATCAAGCCTTCTGAAAAGAATGGTAAAGCTCGAATGCTACAGGCCTTGGATACCTATTTATTATTTCTTCAAACTCACCAACGATCAACTCGTCACCCCACTGCGTCGCCCAGCGCTTGAGCGCCTCAATACGAGATTAGCAGCGTTCCCGCCGGCAGGAATCGAAGCAAACGAGACTTTCGAAGCACATCTCGACGGTTGGAAATCAGACGCACAACTCCGACTTGGATCCAACACTTTTTCTTGTTTAAGAGCTGTGCGAATTCGCTTTTGAAGAAGGCGATGCGCGTGATTGTTGTAGGCAAGGAACTGATCATCGACTTTCAACTTGAATCTATGGAATGGATGAGCCTATCGAGGCCGACTTCAAGTATAGTCTTACAAATCTATCTATTCCGATCTACCTATCGCTGCCTAGCAACCATCATAGAAGAAGCCCAAAAGTCGCCTTGAGATGCTCTCTATTCAAGCGACTGAGAAAAGAAGTGTGCAAAACGATATTATTTACACGTATGCGTCAAGCGTGGCTGCTCGACCTGAATCATAAGCCGGTAGAAGATGGGCACATGATTTGGTACAGCTGCAGCTCTTCATATTGTGGGTTCGAAATTAATATCAACGTCCGCAGTACTCAGGTTCCTCAGCCACAATTCCATTAACAAATACACTCATCTCATTACCTACACTCACGCAATTCATTCTAGGACTTCAAGCACAACCATCACCCAGAACAACGACCCGAGATACCCGGAACATAAACGTCTCCCTGGCGCTGCTCCTTTCATAGGACGCGGCGGTGATGTCTTGGCATCAGTACTTCCTGGCACACTTGTCTCTGATATTTGTGCGGAATTGGGGGAGAGCTCAGCGGTACTCGTTATGGCGGGGTTGGGAGACTGGGCGCTTGAGGTTGAATTGGGTAAAGGAATAGTACTGTTGCCGACTACAATATCCGAAGTTCCGAGGCTGACTATTGTGCCTGACATGGTAATCTCTGAGCCGGGCAAGAGGGTGGTGCCCGCTATGGAGAAACCAGTCGGATTAGGGGTAAAAGTCTGGCCGGCTATTGTGAAGGCTGATTTATTGAGTACGTCGAGAGATGGCCTGGGTAATGGAATTGTGCTGGTGCCGATGACGAGGCCTGAGGGTCCTAAACTGATTGGCGTGCCATCAACGGTCACTGCCGATCCACCGGGTGAGACTGATTTCCCACCAATCGAAAAGCCTGTGGGGTTTGCAGTAAAAATCCGGCCTGCTTCCGTGAATACAGATCCTTCAGCTTGAGTTGGAGGTGTTGTGATCAATGCAACCGTGCTAGTTCCGACTACAAGACCCGAGGGGCCCAGACTGATTGGTGTACCCGATATAGTAACAGCGGGGCCCCCAGGTGACACAGTTACGCTGGCTATGGCAAATCCAGTTGGATTGGCAGTAAACATCTGATCTGCTACGGTGAAAACTGATGGTACTCGGCCTGGAAATGGCGTTTTTATCGCGAATGTGCTACCTCCTATGACGAGATTGGAAGATCCGAGACTCACCGGTGTACCCGATATAGTAACAGCCGGGCCATCAAGTAATACGGCTGTGCCTGCTAAATTAAAGCCAGTTGGGTTGGCCGTGAAAGCTTGACCAGCAGCTGTAAATACTGAAGGGATCTGGTTCAAAGAAGGTGCTCGGAGAGGCATGGTGCTGCCCCCAATAAAGACGCCGGAAGGCCCAAGACTGACAGGAGTGCCAGAAATAACAGCAGGCGGGCCACCGGGTGTCACGGTTGTCCCTGCGATGATGAAGCCTGTTGGATTGGCGGTGAAAGTTTCCCCTGCGACGGTGAATACTGCGGGACTCAAGTCTGGAGGCGGCGACTGGAGAGACACTGCACTGCTATCAGCCAGATTAAATACAGGCATTGTATTAGAGACAACTGCCGCGTCCACTCCAGCTTGATGTGCTATTGTTGAAGCTGGCATTACCAAGGACGGCACTACCACTCCCGAAGATCCAACCTCTGGCGGCTGAGACTCGAAAGCATTCATGATCAATGCCCCTATGCCTGAACTCGAAGCCTTGGGTAATGGCCGCAGTATTGAAGTTGCAGTCGAACCTTGTCCCGCGGACGCTAGAGTAGGATCTACCACGATCGCAACTGTCGTCGGTAGGGTGGCGGCAGCATTAGCGATGGGTTGAGACACCGGCTCTGCAGGTGCTGAACCGCCAGAGGTTGTCTTGACAGCAGCAGGCATGGAAAATGGTAGCAGAACACTGCCGGAAAAGGATTGGCTAGAGTCACTTGCACCTGCTGTTGAGTCATGGGTTGCTTTGCTGGATTCTAAAAGTGCCGAAGTGGGGCTCTTGTTCGAAAAGCTCTGAGTTGGCACGCTATTTGCCGGTGGATCTCCGTTCGAAGCTGCTCCAGTTGAAGTCTCCTGCCCGAGCGTTTCCGTCGGTCCAGCACCTGAAGCTGTTGTTACTGGAGCCGTGATACTGGTTACAGGGGTAGCAGGTATGAATTTTGAGGCGTGAGTTGAGCTAGCAGGTTCTATCAAACCCGACACTGTGGTGTGATAATGTGGGTAGTTTGGATGCAGTCCATTTCCCCATCGATCAACACAACCTACTGGTGTGGGAGATACTTCGAGGTCGAGTGAGTGATCTTCGGTGAACGTAGTGGAGGCCGACAAGAAAGAGTTACCGCACGAGAGCATGGGATTTGATGGTTCAGTGGAGAGAGTCATGTTGAGTGAAGACGGATTCTGCAATGTCGTATCCTTTGCGAGTGGTATACTTTTAAATCCTCGCCTCGTAAGGCTATCTGTGATGAACTTATCTGGGGAGGGTATGGCAGTCTCCATGGTGGAGTGGAGGAAAATACTTGATATTTCGCTGGCGATCCCTGGAACGTCATCTCTACTTTGAATCGACGTTGAAGGAACAGCATAATGGCTTTCGGTCGATGCTAGCTGTGCTGGTACGGCTACCAAAGGTTTGAGAATCAGCACGTAAGCCCGCAACATGGAATAAGTTCTGGACTGAAGAGATAGGAACTGCAACTGACCACAGGTCGGCTGCGAGAAGTTTATCAAGATTGTAATGAGGGCTCTAAGAAGGTTGTTGAGTGTGTTCGCCATTGCGTGAACAAACGTAAGTGCTTGAATCGAATATGATCTGTTCGCGCTTCTGATGAAACTTATATAGATAGAATAGACAGCCGTTCTGTGGACGAAGCAAAGACATTGAGATTGCAATCTAATCCAGGCAGCCTGAGGTAAATTACCAGCAACGGTAATGCCGACAAGGCAAATGAGCACGAGCCCAGCATAGCCTCTATGGATTTGTGGCTCCGTGGTCCAGAAAATTAGATGTTGCGGAAGACAAAGATAATTTTCCTTGCAGGCGCACATATCAGCATGCTTGACAGTCGAGCCAATTGTCTAGACTGACGCAGACAAAGTGACACAGGAGAACAACACTGCCCATGAGCGCGCAGGTAACATTACACAAGAGCTTAAAATGTGTGGCTGGAAAATTCGACAGGCTTGATTGGAGAGCTTGACGTTTGCCGAATCCGTATTTCCGGGTTGCACAACATCTTGCCTCCATGAAATGGTACGGTCTTGACCAGGCGTCCAACCCGCTGATCCCCTACACCAGGCTGTGCTCCTGCGCACGCCCCGGCTTTGGACCTTGCGACATTTTGAGACCCGGATTCTGCCTTGGTTTTTGAATAAGAATGAACGACGACGTCATTCCATCCCACTGAACCGAGTCTCCCCAGAGTCCATTTTCTTAAAATGTCCCTTTCTTGAGCACCCAGAGCCGCCATTCCCCGACGCATCTAAACGCAAACACCGCTTTCCATGCTCTTTTCTTCCATGTGGGTCTCTGCTTAACACGAAAAGCCATTTCAGAATCCAATAAGAAGACTGCCTAGAATAGTACCAACCAAGGATAGGAGCCGTGAGGGTTTCATCCTGCCCATCTCGCTCTTGGCCTCGGCCGAGGAAGAAGCAGCACTGCTTGCGCCCGCCACTTCTGCAGGCGTCGAAGCTGGAGTAGACATGGGAGTGGCAGTATTTCCCTCTGTTGACCCCGTCGGTCCCACGCTAGAGCCGGTGCCTTCAATGCCCTTGGGCCCTGGTAGTAACGCATTTGGCTTGTTACTTGAAGCCATTACTCCCGTCACTGAGATCCCACTGCCTGCGGACTCCGAGCCAATTGTTGGGGTAGTGTATGTAGTACCACCAGACGTAATGATTTTGTGATTCTCTAACAGCAACCGCGTTGGCAGCGTTATGGTGCTGGTTCCAATCACCAGATCTGCTGCAGTTCCAAGACTCACAGGCGTCTCAGAAAGCACGATCGCGCTGCCGCCGGGTGTGAGCGTTATGCCACCAATAGCGAACCCAGAAGCGGCAGCTGTGAAAGGCTGGCCCGCTATTGTGAAGATGGAAGTGAGAGCGGGTGATGGGACGGTTTGGGAAGCGAAAGCGAACGGAATCGTGCTGGTGCCGATGATAAGGGCGGAGGGATTGAGGGTTATGGGAGTACCAGAGATGGTCACGGCATTACCATTAGGAAAGAGAGTTGTGGATGCGATGGAGAAGCCGGTGGGGTTGGGAACGAAATTTTGCCCGAGGGTTGTGAGGGCTGATGGTTGGCTTAGGAAAGGGGTTGGTAAGTTGATTGTGCTAGAACCGAGAATAAGACCGTTGGAGGCGAAGAAAGCGGGAGTGCCACTGATTGTTATAGGAGAGCCGTTAAGCATGAGAGTGTTTTTATCGAGGACTAATATGGATGGCGCTGGATGACTGATTTGCCCTGGAATAATGGGAAGACCTGTACTTCGCGTTGATGAAGCTGATACTGCTGAAGATTGGACTGAAGTGGTCGAAGGTGTGATTGCTTGATTTTCGAAAGGTTTCGCGATGAAAGCCGCCAATCCTTGATTTGAAGACGGCGTTACTGCAGAGAATATTTGGACAACTTGGGTATTCGAGCCCTGTGTTTCTGTCACGAATGTTGCAACTATAAAAGGCTCTAGATTGCGAGCAGGTGGGCTAATGGGCGAATCGCCTGAAACTGGGTTGGTTGGGATCGAAACTTGCAGCAAAGGTGCGATGTCTGCTTTTGGCGAAACCGTATTGGACGTCAACGATGTCGTCAAACTCAACGATGGAATTGTAACGTCAGCCAACGAAGTTTTGGGTGCTCCGATAGGAGGTAGCAAGTCTGTAGGCGAAGAGTTTGGAGCCGGTGTCGTTCGTGTCGGTGCAATCAAATCGGTCACTGAAGAATGCGCTATTTGGCCGAAAATATCATGAGTTGTTTGGGTTGGTCCGTTGAGATTCGGCACCGATGTATGCACCGTAGGCCCTGGGGAAATAGAGTTTTGGGTGGTCTGAGTTGGTCCCGTTAAATTGGGCACAGTTGAATGTGCGGCTTCGGTGAATGCGAATACGAGACTCTCAGTTATGTTGACTACTGTCGTTTGCCAAAAAGGACCGGTAGCAAACGACTGAGAATGCGGAACCGAATCTGAGGGTGAAGCTATATTCTGGATGGTGAGAGTGGTATCCGTGGGTCCAGAGACTACAGTTGTATTAAGCGCATTGAAAGTATTAGAGCCTTTTCTCATAAGACGATTGTGGGAACCCGGCGACGGCAATGTGAGTGTTCCTTTGTATGCCACTGGTAAGTAATAGGTCAGACACAAACGCTGCTCGTACGGAACACCAACCGGGAATTGATGAGAAAAGTACCAGTAAAACCATGGCCAGTGTGGTCATTGGCAGGCACGAGTTCATCATGATGAGTATAAAAAGTGAGCAGTCAAGGGAAGTCGGCTTTGACTGCGAATGGGCAAGACTGAATCGAAATTGCAAAGATGGAATATCACACGAAGATTTCCGGTTTTTGAGCCATGTGTTATTAATCGTCTATTGATAGCGACCTGTGGAAGGCAGAGAAGCATGAGATGTCATCTTGAGCTTCGTAGATCATTGTTGGGTCGTATTATCTTGATATCCAGGCTGGACTCGGCTTACCCGAAGCGGCTGACTCGTTACACGGAGCGGCTGAAAGATTGGGTGGCGAGCCGGTTAACCCTATAAACGTGGAAGCGGAGCGAAAGATGGCCTGAATTGGAGAGGCTAAACCTAAGGTTGCGGTGCCTTGCAGATGTCGGCCTCTCACTGATATCTAGATCATGCAGGGATCGCAGCCGAATCAGCAGGTAGACCACTGCCTTTCATAGACATTCTCGCATTTGATCTCCACAGCCTTGTTTTGCCGAGCCTGATTTGGTTCCAAGTCTCGACCTGGTCGTTAACATTCCGAGGCGCCGCATAAACGAACGCGCCCAAGACTTGTTTTCGTGGGAAACAGAAGGTAGTCCGTATGGCTCAGCCATCGTGTAACACAATGCCGAACTGCAATCCGATCAAGAGGTGGATGTACAAATCGTTGCTCGGATGAGTAGAGGCAAGAGACGTTCTTCTATCCGTCTCGTTCGCCGTCCTCGAATCGCCTAAACTTTACCAAGCACTGAGGCATGATCATGCGGTAGTCCTATCGGCTATTGCTATTGTGTTTAGTTTTAATAACATATCGTCTAGGCTTAGAAAGCATTGCCGTTAACTGGTGGTTGTGTCGTCGACAGGACCCCAAAGATAACTTACTTCTACATTTGCACAATTTGACAGTTGGATAGCGGAAGGGGAAGCTTTTTGTTGACCTGGTACATGAGCTACAAGAATAAGAAGAGTTCGACATAAGAGATGTGTTTAGGTCGCTTGTGATGCGCGCGATGAAGGAGAAGGCGAGGAGGATGAGGAAGACGTGAGAGATGACAGCGGACTCATCGGCGAAGAACTTTCCCTAACCCCACTCCATCAATCCAACATCACAAAACATACCAGTCTTTGAATTTCTCTCGATGCATTAATCACACTCCTCACTACTCATCACATCAAGACAGCACTCCCTCACTCCTTCATAATCCCATCATTCATGTCTATCATAAAATGCTACCTACCAGTCTACCTAAGCTCCTCATAAACGATGTCCTTTGTCTTAATAGAGCGAGATGATCTTACACTAGTTTCCCCAAATGCCTCATGCACCCGGGTAGCTGGCAAAGAAAAATTAATAAGTCCTGAGCTTTGACCGCCCGACGCAATGTCTTGTAGGACCCGCGAGAATTCTGCAGTCTGAGCTTGACTGGGCTGTGGAGTACATACCTGACTGCAGGACGGCTGAAGTCGCACCACAGCTTGGCCGTAAGATAGCTTGATTCAGAAAAGGGCCCGATAAGACGTTCACTCTGCGTAATCGGTTGCTCCGGAGCGGTCTCATAGTCGATTTGATCATCTGAACTCAGTCCGATATTGAATATCGGTTACCGTTTGACGTACGACGTTCATCACGATGAAAAGATCTTCATCCTCCCTCAGCGTTGGTATACCTCTCAGACAAACACTTTAAGCAGCACTCCGACCGACAGAATTAATAACTTTCAGTAACTATTGAGCTTATCCGCTACCGTCTCGAAAAGACCCTTTGCCATCTCGTTCGATTCTAGCATTCGTCTTCGTTTCCTGCTTATATCTCAGCGAGAGGGTTACAAGTGGTCTCATGGATATCTTGGAAAAGATAATGCCGTACCATCTAGCCAACCCGCGGCTCGAAAATCTAATATCACAGTCTCCAAGTACACCGGCCCATCGATTTCTAACAGCTAGGACATAATGAAGATTAGCCAAGAGCGGACTCAACGATATAGAAGATAAGAGAATATGGCACTGACGGAACGAAACGAGAGCATACAACAGTCAACGTGTCAAGTCTGCAGTCCTGAAAAACGCCTTCCTATGTCTTCCTCGTCCACATCGCATATGTGTTAGACATGCCATCCACCTGCAAGAGTATCAGATAGGCCCAGTAAGTTCGTCTCCAACGCTGACAATGCGTTGGTTGAAGCTGCAATGGGCCTTCTGATACTTGGCGTCTGTCAATTTTCGTTCTCCATGCTCACTATCTAGCCATGTTTACCGAGCATACATTCTTCTCTTTCAGTCCCCAGGTCCGTGATCTTTAGGTGCCGGTATGCTACCGGAGAGGATTCGAAGGAGATAGATGACAGTTTCCTTTTCATATCGGATCTACTTTCTTTCAGGCGGAGAGCCTTCTCCTCAAGGGTTGATTTGACTTCCACGGCATGTTTCGAGGATGTTCGCTCAGGGATCGTCACACTAGAGGCAGACATAGCTCTACTTATGTTACAGAGGTTTGGTATAATCTCAAAGTCAGATGTGCTTGAAAGAACAGTCTCCACCGAGTACGGGGCGGAAGGAAAGACGAACAAGGGTTCTGAAGGGTTTGGAATGTGGAGTCACGGTATAGACACGGTATTAAACAGACAGTCTAGTTAATAGGACGTGCTAATTCCGGAGACACAGCAGGAAAGTGTTTCAACCACAGAAAATTCTCACAATAATGGAAGAGCTGACTAACCAGCCTGAGGACCACAGAGCAAATTCCCAAGGGAACCATGGTTACCAAGAACGTCCTGGCTATCCCACTTCCGACAAGCCTTGTGCTCTGTCAGACATCCCGCCAGCCAGATGTCGATGACTCCGAAACCCCGCTCAGAACCTGCTTTGGCATCGACGATCCGCGAGCTGAGAAGACCCACAAGACGCTCAGGCGCCCTCTAGCAACCGTCGTCAGAACCAACCGGCGAACCGAAAACGAAAACAAAAACCTCCCAGATCTATCAGCCACCCATCCCATCCAAGCCGATTACCAGCAGACAACCGTCAGCGCACAGCGGTCCTTCTCTTAGCAGAACGTCCGGTTCACCAAGTCCTTGCGCATTCAACTCGCGCTCCGAGGCGTAAAGCCCGCACGTCCTGCAGTGCGGCCCAGCTCGGCTGGTGTCATGAAAATCGCGGCACTCTAGAGTTGGGCTATTTGCTATCATAGATCCGAGGCATTAGCCATTGCGGAAGAGCGGTACAGAGCCCGCAGAGGGGGCGTTGCACGGTGATCTACTGTATGATACATATACTGATGTGGGAAAACTGCTGGATCGACTTGTCCCGATCGTCTCTCGAAGTCTGTAGAGGTACTGTAGTGCTCGCTTCATTCAAGCTAGGCTAGGCTAAATCAGAACTATGTACCTTAGTCATACCTAGCTATCTTACTTTTTCTTTTTTCCATCTACTTAGGTAATGAGTTCGGGATTCGAGTTGATGAACTTGATGGTCGATTTCTTGGTCACTGCGTGTGGATTCATTGGATTCATTCTTTGCATTGTTGAGTTTTGATTTAATGAACTGAATGAAGAAAAAGAAAGAGAAAGAGAAGAAAGAGAAGAAAGAGTTTGAGATTAAAAGATGAGTTTGAAGTTACTCGTAGTATGCACAATAATGAGAAGAAAGGAAGAAGAACAGTCGATTAAAATCTTCTCCACTATATACTTTCTTCCAAAGCGTTAATCACACGTCTCGTCACAGCTGTTACCTTCTCACTTGATCATGTTATCATAATTCATGTCTATCATAAAAGGCTACCTACCAATCTATGCACCTCATAAAAGCTAATCGCAAGTAAGAAAAACCGCTAATCCGTAACTCCTTGATTGCTCAAAGGTCTAGACAGGAAGCCAAGCCAGCCATGCGGCTTTCGCGGTCTAGAATGCAAATGACCGTCCGTCCATGCAGTGTAACGAGTGGCTTCTAGGCAAGTATTGAATCGTCTAGGGTGTATGAGCAGTTTGATGCCCTGGTTCCAGAGCCTGGGATGCATGTGTGATATTGGGATTTTAGTGGAAACCTCGTAGGTAAATTCGCAAGCTCGAGCTCACGTATCGAAAAGGAAGGTGTTGAAATCTTGACATACCGTGTCGTCGTAATCGTGGTTAGTCCTCCAGGATATTCACAGCCTCGAGAGCGCAAACATTCCTGGTTGGACAGCGCTCTCACGAAGTCCGGTATCCATCTCTATTCCCATTTCTCCCTCCACCCCCATTTTGACTCCCCTGCTTATTCGCTCTCTTCATTCTCTTCTCATGCCTCTCCGCCCTCTCCTTCTTCAACTCTGCCATCTTCCCTCGACTCTCCTGCACCTCTTGCCACTCGCTATACGCGCCCTTAATTCCTAGTGCCGCAATCCCGATTGCAGCTGCATCCTGTACTCTTGCCTTGTGCTTCTTTTTGCGGGCTTCCTCCGGAGACATTGTCCCCTGCTCGACCTCTTTGTGGCGCTTGTCACGGGCTTCCATGCTGGAATAAACGCCGTGGGCGGCATGGATGGTAGCGACGGCAGCGAGTGCGCCGGTGATGAGCTCTTTGCCTTTCATCTTCTTTGTGCGACGATCGTCTTCGGAAGAGGAGCAAATGGAGGAGCTGTCGGAGGAAGAGCCGTCGTCTTTTCTGCTGTCACGTGGAGTATCATAGTTTGAACGGGTGCCGACAGACTGGTTGTTCTGGGCATTGGCGGGAATATAAGGGTTTTGGCGGGCGACTGTGCCATCGATAGAGCCTCCGCGTGGTTGGCTGCGAATATCCCCATTTCCAATATAGCCAGCTGGGGCTCGCCGAGGTTGAGTGTAATTGTCACCAAAGGTATCGGAGCGGCGGGGATTGTCGTATTTCCTGTCACGGTCGTAGCGATCGTAGTTCTTACGTCTGTCGTAACGGTCATAGCTTTCGCCCCGATCGTAATCTCTATCCCTGCTTCGGTCACGCCTTCGACTACGGTCTCGTCGTTTCTCACGGTCTCCCTCCACAGCAGCCGCAGCACCTCCAATACCCAAAGCAGCAAGTGCTTGTTCTCCGAGAGACTTGCGACGTCGATCTCGTGGTGGGGGTGAGACGGAGGACTCGGAGTCGGAGTAGTAGCGGCTTCGGTGGCCTAAATTACATCAACACCATTCAAATACATGGATTATGCTAATCTTACGGCTCTTCCTCCTATCGTCGCGATCCAACCCTCGACCACCACCACCGTACGCACCATCTCGACGTACCGATTTGGCCCGCCCCCCTTTCCTCTCGTATACGTATTCCTCTTCAACATAGCGGTCCCCACGGGGCCGTGATCGGTGCCTTGACTTGTGACGTGATCGGTGTTCCCTTGGACGTTCGGTGTTACTACGTCGAGGCGGATCATACGTTTCGTAGTCCTCTTTGGGACGCCGTTCTGTATTGCTGCGTCGAGGAGGCTCGTAGGTGTTGTACGCAGCTACCTTTTGCTCCTGCGCGCGGTCTGAGTTGCCGCGCCCTTTCGAACCGTAGTCATACTCGTCCACTTCTTCTTCCTCGTACTCATCTCGCCCGCTACGACTTTTGAATCCGGGAATCTTCTGGGGGATTTTCTTTACTCGCTCCTTGACTGGTTCGTAGAGTTTTTCGTAGTGTTCAACCATAGGCCCAGCACCTTCAAGCGCAAGTTCAGCAAACTCGGCCATGTTGATGTCTCGATTGAGCTTCAATCACATCGATTATGGGGTTGGGGATGAGAAATTAACCTTTGAGCCCAAGGGAGATGAACTGCTCCGCCATTGTTTACTTGACTAAGCAATTAATTGACTACTGTGTTATTCCGTGCTTCTTATGCGATTGAGGCGTATTCTATCTGCCAAGCAATCCCCACTCTCCGATGCCGTGGTGGTTTGATGGAAGAATTGTTGAATCTCTTCCTTTATTTCCTATGTACCAATCAGACTTGTGATGCGCTGGCGTTCTCTAGCGCTGTCACAATCCAGCACAACAGGAGGCCTAGATTGGTCACGTGGAAGCTACGCCTGAAAGTCCACGCTAATTGCAGATCAGGGCTTGCGGTCCAGCCCCAACTTAAGGGTTAAGCCCTTACTACCCCTAGGTACCTACCTTACTTCATGGAGACAATGCACAATAGCCGGAGAACATATCATGTGCTAGAAGACCCACCATGAAGAGGCTAGGAACGCTCTCAAGCAGTTCTCCGTCATATTTTCGGAGTGCTTTCTGTCTTCCGTCGCCGATATCTTCTTTCCATTGATGGGAAGAGGACGGCAGTTGGTTTGCTCGTAACGCTCTGGGCAGCCCGGTCTAACGTTCAGGATAAGACTCCAGATGTCCACCAACCACGAATGACCTTGTTCAGAGTATAAGATCAAGGTTCACGTATGTCCTATTAGGCTTGAGAGTTGCGGTGCTGCAAGCCGTTTATATCTTTCCAAGGCCCTTCAAATTCAAGTAGACGTCAGTGCCCCACCCCCAGAGACTCTGTACAGCGATACCGCCGCCGAAATGCTCCGCATATGCTCGACCAAGTGGCAGTCCATAACCTAACCCAGCCAGACTGCTAGAATCACCCCCAGCCCCAGAGATGGCGTTTAGGGCGTCTGTGTTGCCATTATTGATGTCGAGGACGTCGTCGTCGCCAAAAGTGGTGAAGCTGTAAGCCCAGATGTTTGGCAAAACTTCCGGCGAGATACCTCCACCACGGTCTCGGATACGAATTGTCACGCCGGGTATTGAGGGGTTTGACTGGACTGGTCGACCGTTTGCGCTGGCTCCGCTATGTTTCAAAGCCTCCTCCTCCACATCCACTTCGGAGGGTAGAGCATGCGAGCCGACTGACATGTCTGGCGATGCTGCAATGGTAATCTCGATGGGTTCGCGTTCTTTTCCGCTTTCGATTGTAGCACGGAAGGCGTTCTTCAAGAGCTCGGTAAGGATGTATTCTAGATGAGTAGGCACATGAGCTAGCCTCGTATCTGGTTGTCCATTGATAACCACCGTCGGCCTGACGCCATATTTTAGCTCACATATCTCGGAGACGTATGATTCGCATTGTCTGATGATATCTGCAGGTCGCAGGGCGGTGTCAATGACTCCAATATGAGTCGATGAGCTATCCTGAACGGTTTCCGCACCGTTATTGTGTGGCTGCGAGGATAGATGAAAGGCAATATGCTGCTCTGCAATCAGACGGGTTCCTATCCGAGCTCGGAGGTGCTCATCTAGGAAGCGCGTTACGTCCGTTGGGTTTATGTATTTCCTACATTCCAAGAAGCCTCGTGCGAGTATAGGTATGGTGTTAGAATGAGTCTGCACCAGATCAGCCATGACTTCTGTGAAGCGTATTTCATCTTCAAGGTTGGTAATGCGCCGTTCTTGATATGGTAGTAGTGTAGATAAGGAATGAATGTAGTTGCTGTATATTTGAGCTATGTAGGGGTTTGATACGACAATGAACGGAAGGTTTCGAAGTGCTTGTATACGATGGGCGAGTCGTATCGGGAGAAGGGAGAGAGTGAAATTGGCCGAGTCGAAGAGGGTCTTTGCACAGAGAGGGGGACGACCATGTCTGAAATAAAGAGTCAGCAAACGTGTTATCAACAAGGAGGCATTGAAATACCTGACAAGATCTGCCAATGTGAGAGGGTGCAATGGTTTGGCGGCAAGGCGAGCGACTTGGTCATCGTTGACATTGGCTGACGCGGGATAATGGGGCCATGGCTGGCTTGGGGGTAATCTACTTGTGGAGATTGAGTAAGAATGGTTCAATCGTGGTTTCAAAGGGCACAAGGCACGCAGGAGACGCGACTCTAGAATCAAAGGTCTCTGAGCCATCTGACTGAGTATGGTGGTGTAGAAGTTCAACGATTGTGGGTCAACGAGGTAGTCCCCGCAGGCCAAAATCTGAATCTTGGGACTCTTTACAGTTCGAAGTCGTGAAAGAATCCACAGATCAAATTGAAGTTAAAGCGCATCTACTCAACAAAAAAGCTCGTTATTCATCCCCCAGCCGTTATGCTAAGCCTCGTAATGATAAAGACGGTCCTGCTATCGATCCACATGGAAAACTCGCCCCACCCCAATGCAAATGCAATTTTGGAAACGCCTTCCCATCCTCGCTCATCCTTGTTGGTGTGATGAAAAACAAAGTCCTCTATGCCACCACATTTCCGGTCACTATAGATCTATTGGGTCTTGACCTCGCCGTCCTGCTCGACATGAAGGTGCTGGTTCGATTCGAGTGTGTGAACAGCATCATTTGGGAACTCGACCCTAGAGATGATCAGTTAGGTCCACATCCAAGAGGGCAGGGAATGTTCGAGCGTACGTGAAACCCTTGATCAAGGTAAACTCATGCTTTATGGTTCCGCCTTGAGACGTTGCAGTGTCCTTGGCCCTGTGGGCAAACTTCAGATAGAATCTCGCTAGTAGGACCAAGGAGCATACTTTGAAAGTTCCTCTGGGGAAGCACCCTCCTTCAGTGTAATCTAAACATACTTAATACAAGGCTTTGGAAGGAAAGACTTACATTACATTGTATAACATTCTGGGATTCGCATGCATCAACAATGTTGATCTGACGAACTGTAGAGGGCGTGTACAATTCGTGTTGGTATTTGACAGTGAAAGACTTGGAACAAAAGCTGACAAGAGAGTCTTGCTATCGCCAGTGCTTTGCGCGGCTGCGCTAACCCCCACCATTGCACGACATGCAGGGATCGCACTATGACGCACCTTGGGTATCTTCGGTGAATGTTTATTCCGCTCCAGCTTACTCGGGAAAAGTTTCGCGATTCTGATTGCTAGAGGATTTTGTGGGGGGATTCAATCATGGACGACCAAGCCAATAGACCTCATCGGAAGACCAAGGAGAAGAAAAAACACACTGATGGTAATTGCTCTGGCTTTCTTGTTGCAAGACATACACTGACAGCGTTCATAGGATCAAATCCAAAAGCTTTCGCATTTGCAAATCCAGGGCGTTTGCAAAAACAAGCAGCACGCTCACACGATGTATATTCAGCCTTGCGCGCTTGCTTATGGAACTGCTAACAGCGATCTAGGTCAAAGAGAAGCGATTGCATGTGCCTCTGGTGGACCGTTTACCAGAGGAGGCGCCCCCAATTATCGTTGCTGTCGTTGGACCTCCTGGGGTTTGTGACCACTCCTAGTACCAGCTACCCTATCTTATATAATCGCTAGGTCGGTAAAACTACACTCATCAAGTCTCTGATCAAACGGTATACCAAGCACAACCTCCAATCACCTAGCGGCCCTCTCACGGTTGTAACCTCCAAACGGCGACGACTTACATTCATAGAATGCCCTGCAGACTCTCTCGCCAGCATGATAGACGTATCAAAAATTGCAGATATTGTTCTACTCATGATCGATGGCAACTTTGGGTTCGAAATGGAGACTATGGAATTTCTAAACATACTCTCGGCTAGCGGAATGCCTGGGAATGTGTTTGGGATCCTGACCCATCTCGATTTCTTCCGGAAACCCAGTACATTAAAAGACGCAAAGAAAAGGCTAAAACATAGGTTCTGGAGTGAGCTGTACCAAGGAGCGAAGCTGTTTTATCTATCTGGGATTATCAATGGGCGATATCCAGATCGAGAAATACACAACCTCTCAAGGTTCATATCGGTGATGAAAAACCCGAGGCCATTGATTTGGAGAAACTCGCATCCTTACTGTCTTGCCGATCGCTTTCTCGATGTAACTCCTCCCACTACAATCGAAGAGGATCCAAAATGTGATCGGACCATTGCGCTGTATGGCTATCTGAGGGGGACAAATTTTCCCGTCGAAGGTGCTCGTGTGCATGTTCCTGGGGTTGGGGATTTGAGTGTGTCCATGATTGAAGGTCTTCCCGACCCCTGTCCAACACCATTCATGGACCAGGCAATCGCGAAAGCTTCTGGGAAATCAGGAAGACGAAGATTAGGAGAAAAGCAAAAGGTTCTTTTCGCGCCAATGTCAGACGTTGGTGGTGTCTTGGTTGACAAAGATGCTGTGTACATCGATGTCAAGACTTCAAGTTTTGACAAAGATGGGCAAGATCTTGGAGAGCGAGGTTTGGGAGAGCAAATGGTAGTGGGCTTGCAAAGTGAGCGGAGGCTACTTGGCGAAGCAGAAGATGGTGTACGGCTTTTCTCTGGTGGGAACTTATTAAAAGGAGGTAACGAGAGAGAGGAAGATGCAGGGAGGACAGAGAGGCGGAAAGCAAGGGTGGTTGAGAGAGAAGAGGGCGACGATATCATACCCGTCGAGGAAGAGGAAGATGAGGGATTTGCAAGTGGTGACGATGAGGATGACAGTGGCGCTTTAGAAGATGACATCCCAGATGAGAAGCTCGGCCGTATGTTCAAATCTACCAAAGACACTCTAGATGGGGCGGATACCATCAAAGAGGTGGATTTTGCTGATAGTGACTCGGATATTGGTTCTATATCAAGCGTCGAAGACCAAGAGCTTGAAAGTGCGCCAGATGACTTGGAATTGGAAGATGATTCGGACGAGGAAGCCGCAGCTCTGCGATGGAAGTCGAATCTGCGGGAAAAGGCTAGAAATCTGCATGGTGCTTCCAATAAATACCGAGCATCGGATTTTGCAAGGCTATTGTATGACGAGACACTGTCGCCAGCTGAGGTTGTCCGCAAATGGCGTGGTGAAAGTGATGAGATCACAGCAGGCAAGGATCCATCGGCAGATGACGAGGAAGACGAGGATGAAACATTCTTCCAAAAGGCTAAACAGGAAGACGAAGAGGACCTTGAAGATCGATCTATACCAAGGTATGATTACGCTGCATTGGCACAGAAGTGGAGTAATCCAGACAATCTTGCAGAGCTCCGCCGCCGCTTTGCCTCAGCAAGTCTCTCCAAGGAAGGAAGGGCTGATGGCGAGAACTCGGACAATGTCGAAGATGGCGATGAAGATGATCAAGGAGACGGTGAATTCGAAGACCTTGAGGCTACTACTCCCGCTACAGAACCCCAAGAAGACCCACAACTTTCACTTGAAGCCGAGCGGGAGAAGAACGCAAAGAAAAAAGAAGAGCTCAAGCTACGTTTTGAAGAAGAAGATCGAGAAGGGTTTGCCAACGACAAACGCGGCGAGAGAGGAGCAGGTACCAAAGATGCAGAAGAGCAATTTGGTGAGGACGACTGGTATGACGCTCAAAAGGCACAGATACAGAAACAACTCAGCATCAATCGTGCTGAGTTTGACTCGTTGGACAAGCAGTTTAGGGTAAGAGTAGAAGGCTACAAAGCAGGCACATATGCTCGTATTGTACTGGAGAACGTACCTTGTGAATTCGCCGCAACCTTCAATCCGCGCTTCCCTGTCATCGTTGGTGGGTTAACACCTACGGAAGACCGATTCGGCTTTGTTCAAGTTCGTATCAAAAGGCATCGATGGCACAAGAAGATTCTCAAAACGAATGATCCGCTCATCTTCTCGTTAGGCTGGCGACGGTTTCAGGCTTTACCAATCTACAGCATCTCAGACTCGCGGACGCGAAACCGCATGCTAAAGTACACGCCAGAACATATGCATTGCTTTGGTACGTTCTATGGGCCTTTGATAGCGCCTAGCACTGGCTTCTGCTGTGTTCAGTCATTTTCAAATAAGAACCCAGGCTTCCGAGTTGCAGCTACAGGGGTCGTACTGAATGTGGATGAGAGTACTGAGATTGTCAAGAAACTAAAGCTTACCGGCCATCCATACAAAATATTCAGAAACACTGCATTTATTCGAGACATGTTCAGTACATCTCTGGAGATTGCCAAATTCGAAGGTGCAAGCATCCGCACTGTTTCTGGCATTCGAGGGCAAATCAAGAAAGCACTTAGCAAGCCAGAAGGTCACTACAGAGCCACCTTTGAAGACAAGGTTTTGATGAGCGACATTGTCTTTCTACGAGCTTGGTACCCTGTAAAACCTCACAAGTTCTACAATCCGGTTACAAATCTGTTGGAGGCGGATGCGGGAAACCAAGACGAAGGCTGGAAGGGCATGCGGCTGACGGGTGAAGTTCGACGAGATGTAGGCGTACCGACTCCTCAGCAGAAGAATTCCGCCTATCGACCGATTGATCGACCCACAAGACACTTCAACCCTTTGCGTGTCCCGCGCCAACTAGCTGCAGAACTTCCATTCAAGTCCCAAATTGCCCAGATGAGGCCACAGAGGAAGGAGACATATCTGCAGAAGCGTGCTGTAGTGTTGGGAGGCGAAGAGAAAAGAGCCAGGGACCTGATGCAGAAGATTATGACGGTAAGGAATGAGAAGGTGGCCAAGAGGGCGGTAGCGCAAGAGCAGAGAAGACAGGGGTATCGGAGGAAGGTAGCGGATAATGAAGATAAGAAGGCTTCAAGAGAGAAGCGGGAACGAGATGAATATTGGAAGAAAGAGGGAAAGAAACGAAAGACAGATGGTGGAGGTGATGGTGGGAAGAGGGCGCGAAGATGAAAATCTACTTGCATAATTATTGTTTAGTGCATAGCAAAGGAGTTGTTGGTAGATTAAGATACGCATGGAAGGTGAACAGGAAGCGATTTCCTAAATATAACCAAATTGCTTGCATAGCAAAGGAGCTTCTGTTCCATTTAGAATATCCCAAGCGGTAAACATTAAAGGGAAAGAAGACCTTGGAGTTCTTCCAGGGCGCTTGAGAGGTCGATCATAGCTAACTGATGTCAAACCTGCATGAGTTGAGAATAACTGCATGACATGTTATCTAGTGCTTAGGGCTCGGTTAAGTTGGCCGGAGCTGGCCCGATGTTTCATTCTGCACAGTACAGTATGATGAACGATCCTGCTATCACAACGGCGATGGAGTCGTTGGATAGGAGAATTTAGCTCAAGCTTTCCGAAGGCTGCATGATCTAAAAGTCTGCAAGCCTGCATTGACATCTTACTGGTCGGCCCCTTTGGCACCAACCATCAATAAGCGCTCGGAGTCTCAAGCGAATTGACGGTGAGACGAATCATGCGTTCGAGCCTCATCAGCTGCCTGGATGATACCAACAGCCCTTCACATTGTTCTTTGGTAACGCTCATGAATGGCCAAAGCGGCCACGAACTATCTTGAGTTCGTCGCAATTACATTGTTCTAATCCCTGGCGAGCCAACACCATCTAATTCGTTGGCGCCCATGTTTCGTCCGGCGTGACACCTCATCTTCATAGCTTGTCATTGCATTGGCTATGAAGTCTATTCTCTTTACGGAGTATCATTCACGGGTCCGCATCGGCAATGGTGTGCTGTTTCAAATTTCCTTTTGTCTTATATGACAGCTTGTACCCCCTCTGCTGACGTGTGTAGTTTACGGTGTATGGTGGAGACGATGAGAGTTTTTTAATGGATTGGCTGAGCAACAGCGTGGAGGGGATGCATTCCAGATGGCTGGCTACATCAATGTCTTGCTGTTTTCCTAGGCTGCCGGAACAGCCTGAGCAGGAACTTCCAGGTACGTACCTTCTCCCAGTGGCTTATGGCTTTACTGATAGACAAAGCTCTTGACAAGTATAGAGAGATATGTTACGACCAACCTCGATCAGCTCCACCTACATTCGACTTTGAAAATATACGTCCCGCCTCCCGAAGTTCACATCGTACACCACAGTGGATTGTAGAGAGCCGACAAATTGCTTCCAGGGCGTCAAGCAGAGCAAGCTTTACAACAAGACGAAGCGTGAGTCGTCGGCCGACAATTGGTACACCGTATGATTTTAAGAAAGTCGAGCTTCCGGGTGGACGCAATGGATGCTTCCGACCACTACAGCTAAGCATATACTTACCTGGTAACGGATTAGAGCCTCTGCCAGTCTTTGAGGAGCTAGAAGAGTCAGGTCTAGCGCATCCTCCAAAGGCATTGGTCAAGTCGAGGTCCGAGTCTATACTATCACGGCCGTCGACTTTCTCGATTCCCAGAAAGCCGGTAGCGTCGAGGAGTGTCTCTATGGATTGGTCTCGTTTCAGCGTTGATAGTCGCTACACCTCCGATGAAACCCACGGTACAAGATCTCGCGGGCCAAGCATTGCCACAACCCAAAGCACGCAAGTGTTTCTCGATGCTCTTGACGCTCGACTCCCACAGTCGCCACCACTGTTACGATCCAAGTCTGGTCCAGAGCCTGTCTACACACTTTACCGAAGAGCTAGTGAGCAGAGTCTGCGGCTGCGCACGCATCTGGAGGAGAGACAGCAAATCGAGAGGCGCTTACCGGAGTGTGATACTATCATGGAGGAAAAGCAATTATCACCGATATCGAGCCACGGTAGTCCCGTCGATGCCAGTGGTGTGAACCATGACAAGGTTTTTATCCAATACAATCTATCTCATCCTTCCACACCGTCACCTCCCCCCACGGTACCCCTTCCACCGTTACCGACTGCCGGAAGCTCTCCATCCTTGACATTACCGATCCAAGCGCCCAGTCCTCTACCTTTGCATTCGCAAGCTTCAACTACCGATTTGTCTCAAACCAAACTCTACACCCCTGTTGAACCGCCATCCGTCCGCGCTCGCATCTCGCAATGGCTCCTGCGTGCTGCCTCACCGTCTTCGCCCAACCTTGTTGAGTCCAAGGCCTCTAACAACGATGCCTTTGACTTACGGCCGTCTACCGACCGAGCTTCTACTTCTTCAAGTGTCTATACGAGCTCTAACGGTGCAGAGCTGGCGAGTCCGTGGACAACACCACGTTCCTCGCCGCATAGGAAGAAGAGCTCGTTGTCTTCTTGTCACTTCAGCGTACCCGTGAGAGGAGTTAGTTTGGATATGGAGAAGCATCCAGCGGTGGTGGAGGTGGGGTGTGCTTTCTGATCCAATCATTCTTCCAATTCGTTCTTTCTTTGTTGGTTACCTTCAATATTATCCGTTTGATCACAGGCGCTGGACTTAGATACCCCTTTGAGACCTCATGTCTCTGGCATTAATAATATTCGATTTTTCCAATTGGAGTTTCTGGCTCCATTGTGTTTCCGTACCTTTGTTGTTGTCGCGGGTACTGCTTCGACGTTTCCTCGAATCGCATCGACGTCCACACTTGCTGCCCAGTATGTAATATGCACTTGACGACCAGCCCACATAGACAGTGTTGTGTTCAGGATTCCGTTTCGCCCCGGTAAGTTGGCACTATTCAGCCGGTGGCCATCACTCTTACGGCAGCATTTTCTCTACAGAAACAAGAGATCTATCGCCCTCCATGATTCTTACATTCGCAAACTGGCTCGAAAGCTCAGCTCAAGGAGATTCGGGTGGGATGTGGGATTATTCCACCGTACCGTTCTGCAGGCAGCTTGGCTCGGCTTTCAGCATTGCTGAAGGGTTATGGACTTGGACAGGATTGCAATTCTTTTAGAATATCCGCACACGATCGGGGGTCTGGTGAATGCACGTAAAGCCGGTGTGACACTATTTATTGTCGAAGAAGAGAAGCTTTCAAGATAAGGATTGTATCAGGGCAACTTGTGTCTCTGAAGATGTTAAGATAAGGTAGGTGACTGCTGGAAGTAATATGACGAAGCTGACATAGCTTGACAGTCTGCAGCCACGCTCCTAAGAGACTGGTTTCTATATTCTTTTTCGACCCCATCTTATGCATTGTGGAGATATTCATTTTCTGAGTGCCTTGCTTGATCCGAGCTCTGTAAATCTTCCAAGACCACACCTCGCCAACAGTGTAGGGCATCTTGCTTAAACGTACTGTACACGCTGTCTCCTATCCCTCTCTGAGTGAAATAGCCTTCAATATTCCGGGGTTTCCCCTTTCAACGTGAAGGTCCACTAGCGCGTTTCCTTAGCGGCGCCCACATATCCAAACATCAACGGCTGCTTCTTTCTGTCTTCCTCAACCTACTTACATATCTGCACCCATCATACCACGTCAACATATCTCCCTGTTACTGGTTTAAACCAGTCTCCGTCGTACCATCCTCTTCGAGAGGAGACGTACGGGACGAAAGTCCACCTGATCTTCGGGTCAAACCCTCACTGCGTTGGTTCCGACCAAGGTAGTTACTTCAAAACATGTCTCACGGCATATCCTCTCCCTCACAGGAGAACCGGTCTCCGGACCACCCACTGCCGTTGGTTTCGACCAACGCAGTCAATGAACATGAAATGGCATTCACATTAGATACTGCACTGAAAGCTTTGGAAGCTTCGCGGAATGAGGTTGAGTTTCTCAATGATGAGTTATCCTGTATATCCGAACAGGCAGAGGTAGACTTTCGGCGTTTAGAGGATCTTCGTAACGTCTACGAGAACGCTCTCGAAGTTCAAGCTGATACAATCTATAGGCTTCGAAATGACTTGTCCAGCCTTCAGGAGGATAGTCAGAAGCAGAAAGCCTCGCAAGATAAGATCCCGAAGGAACTTGGCAAATTGAAGGATCGAAACAACACTCTCCAACAGCGAAATGACTCTCTTCAGAAGCGGAACGGTTCTCTTCAGAAGCTGAACGGTTATCTTCAGAAGCGAAACGATTCTCTTCAAGATCGAAACCACTCTAAGGCCGAGCTGGAGCGGGAAAGCAAGGCCCGTGGGCAAGCGTCTCTTGAAGATGAAGCTGCCTCGAATGTCGGCAAGAGGAAGCGACGCCATCCATCACCAGAGACAGCATTTCAGCAAGAACCGAGCAAGCGGCGGAATGTGGCGACCGTTGCCGAAACGGGAGCTGCATCTATGGAGACATCAACCGGACCCGGACCATGGGCTGATTTCCTTGGGCGCGACCCTCCCAAGTATCTACCCATGCCAGAGCAGGTTACAGGGTTCTGGAAACCTCAGCCTGAAGATATACCGACGATTCCGCGAGACTCAAAAGACCAGTTACAGGTCGAAATAGAGAAGGAACACGTCGATGCTCACATCGAGCCAGCAAACGTCAAGCGGATGCCGCAGGACAGCCCCGATCACACGGCCCTGACCTACAAGTGGTATAGACCCAATTTTACATGGGGAACACGCTAGATACCACAACTTTAGCAAAGCTAGGGTAGATAAATCCGGTTGGAATAGAGGATCGCTTTGTCCGCTTCTTATACTTTATACGCAAGGAGGACTTGGTCGATCTGAATGGGATCTTCTTTGACGGGGATGGGTCAGGAAGGTTGGCAGGTATACTAGATGACTTATTCGTCTGGTAGGAAGCAGAAGGACAAAGCAGGCGCTGTAGAGTTTTGAGTCATGTAAATACAGCTCACAAACTTCCATTACTTAAGTTCACTGGAGCAGATGCTGAATGTATGGATTATGCACTATCTCTATTGCCACTCGCTCATGTCCTGCTAATGCATTGCGAGTGTTTAACGTCAAAGATGTCATCCACCGTTGACTCAGAATCGCCGAGTTGCGAACCCTCGTAGAGCCTCGCTAAGGCTGTAGACGTCTCCAAAGCCAAGCACTGTCAACCCTTGAACTCGATACTCAGGTAAAGCATGAAGATCGTGTGATGATGATAGAACGAAGCTTGTAAAGGGAGAAGAACAAGAGGGTTATACCAAAGCTATGCTTGAACAGCCATTGAGTTATTGAAATATTGAATCATTAATACTCAACTGAACGTAACGCTTGCCGAAGCTTCGAGTTTCTAGTCAGAAAGATCAAGAGCAAGATCAGAACAGTCTTCTCTCGCTGCTACATCGAAAAAGCTGCTGCGCGGTTGCGAGGGTACACTGAAAAGATAAGTCTGTACCAGGCTGCAAGGATATCATGAAAATGCTCACTTTCGACCTTGTTTGAGCCTCACATTGCGGTTCTGGTAAAAGCAGAAGATCAGCGAAAGCCTAGCGCGTTTCCTTAGCGGCATCCGCACCACATAAACATCAATTGCAGTCACGTTTAACCATCTCTTTTCAACCTACTCATCACTCAATACCCCTATCATACCACAATAACATAGATATATGGCACTGGCCTAAACCAGTGTCATCAGTTTGTACTATCCTCTTTAAGAGAGGACGTACGGGACGCAAGTTCACCTGATCTTCGGGTCACTCGCTGCCGTTGGTTCCGACCAGGGTAGTTACTTCAAAACATGTCTCACGGCATATCTTCCTCTCCCTCACAGGAGAACCGGTCTCCGGATCACCCGCTGCCGTTGGTTTCGACCGAGGTAGTCAACGAACAGGAAATGGCATTCACATTAGATACTGCTCTGAAAGCTTCAGAAGCTTCGCGGAATGAGGTTGAGTTTCTCAATGAACATAGTCACGCTGCGGAAGTTGATGACCCGTTAGCAGGAAGGGAAGTGGATTCCCAGGACGAAGCCGGGATAGACGACTATCCTTTTCCCAGCCAAGAAGCCTATGGACAAGTCCACGGTGATGATCCCCAATTGGATTGGCACACACAAGGCGGAGCTCTATCGGAAGACGACGACGACGAAAATTCTAGTGGCGATGACGAGACGGCTCCAACACATGGAGAGCCTACCTACACGCTTCCGCAATCGCTACGCGATGCAGAGAGGCATTCTACCCACTGGGTATCGATCCCCTCCAAGGACCGTCAGGTACATCATAGATACACTGATTTTTTGATGATTCTCTGCGAGGAGACAGCGACCCAGGATGCAGCATCTTATGCAGTGGCTGGATTACCTTACGTTATCTCCACAGCGAAAAGCCTTGCAATGGACAAATCTTACGATACAGATAAAGAGCTCGATTCGTATGCACATGCACTCGTGGTTCATGTCTGGCTACTGGTATGTCACCGAATTCAGCATGCTGTGTACCCAGACGAAGATGAATCCCTATTCGATCAGTGGACCTCTTACTCCATTTCAGCTCACACACTCGTCCAATCTAACTGTAGTGTGTCTCGGGAAGAGCTCAGCCATGCTACCCGATATTGGGAGCAACGACTCTCGACGATGGGTGGAGGCACGTCATGGTTGGAAGTCGACTGGTTTAGGAATATACCTGAGATCGATGCTAACCTTCCGTGTCCTCGAAACTCGACTGCCGACGAATACGTAAAGGCCTTGGAAGAGAGGGGAATACCAGGTTTGGCTTATTTCCTCCTCGACAAGGAAAGCAAAGATCCCAAGTCGTCGCTTAGACATGTACTCAAGATGGACGATAAGAGGAAGTTGATATTCGGCGAGGTAATCGCAATATTCAGTTACATGGGAATAGAGCTGGTCGAAGCTCTTATTGAAGGACAAATCTTCCGAAAAGGGATGGTTCCTTTTGGAGAGGTGGATCGAGCCCTTCAACAATTCAATCCGCCCAAGACGGTACAACCTTCTATTTACATTAATTGTATATGCGACGCAATGGGTATTTCCCAACTCCAGCGCACTGGCGGTTTGTCTGCGACAAAATGTTGGAATATATCAAGGTCGGGAAAGCAAGTGATGACCTGGCTATCGTGGTCGATCAGTTGATTCATCCGACTACGAAATGGCCTGCACAGTTGGCCAATAGGGGGTTGCGGAGGTATACAGAATGGAAGTCCTATCTCATAGATAAAGACCTGTATCCATGCGACGGGCGTCGAGAGATGGTACGCTACTTTGTCGACCAGATGCGGAAGCGAATCGAGGTGGAGGATGATCACTTACCATTGGGTGCTCCTGTCATAGAGATAGGCTTCAGTATCACCCCGGAAAGGAGACTTTGGGAGCATCGTCGCCACAGAAATTCCAACTATCTCATGAATTTGGCTCAGGCGATATTCGAACATGTCTTCCCAGGGATGTTTTGTCTTCAGCAGAAGATCATCTTCACCTGCTATCGATCATCGCACCCGTGGTTAGGCGAGGTTGTTCTTACGCAGCTAGGGCAAGGGTACACCGAGGGCGCTGGCGGTTTCAGCCATTATCCAGCAGGTTATTTTAATGGAAGTGCCTACCGCAAGACACCAGAGAGGTTATGGACGAGATTTGAAGCTACGGCGCTGTCAGGGGATACTCTTGAAAAACTCATGGATATTGAGGCTGCTACCGCGGCAAGAGTCGTCGCAGCTAAAGCGACAAGGTCGGAGAAGGAACGTGAGAACGAGGATATTATGGCTTTGAAGATCAGAAGACAGGAGTGCATCTTAAGAGCGGTCAAGGCCGTGAGGAGGTGGACAGAAGCAGAAAAGGACATGTTACGAGGGCAGTTAGAGTAGCTTTAGCGTGACTTGTGGAATATTCGAAGTCCTGGTGATAAAAAATAATTCACTTAATTGCAGTGGTCTTTTCTAAGCACTTGCATGATGATCTTTGGGTTTTTTGGGTTATAACGCCAATCTGTGTACGACCGCCATAGAATGCGCTTTTGGACTGTGACTATTCATATTTGCCCGGACCATTTCGTAGGAACTTCGACCGCCTCCGTTATGGTGTCTGCCATAGTGTTCGACATTGAAAGGCTTAGGGAAGACTGTAAGGTTGAAAGGTGTTAGCAAACACTTAAACACGGCTGACTGGGTGTGGAGTCAGACCCCACGCGGCTCATCTACAGCTCATCGTACACGATCGAGTGCGCGACTTATCGCAGAAGCAATTGCAACCGGCAACTTGAGTATATCTGAAGCAATAAGGTAGGATGTGCTGGAGGCGGCAGCGTAAACATCTGATCAATGCGCGTTTACTTCGCTACTTACTAGATAGTTAGGCGAGTAAGCGCTTCGCTAAGGATGCGAATTAAGTTCTTAAGCCCCGCCCAGGCATCAGAACCCCCTTCGCCTCTTGGACGGAATAGACCATACACTTCTCTTTGAGGCACATGATGGTAGGCTTGAACATCTAATGGGATATTCTATGTTTTTATACAAGCTCTCTCTCTGTAGGAGTATTCCCGGCCCGATGCACGTTCCGGTCCCGTGCACACCCCACTTTACTACTTTCATCTTTCTTCAAAAATCAATTACAAATTCAATATGGCTTCAATTGAGGCAGCGCTTGCAGATC
>JAABUS010000717.1_pt1 | contig 81407 bp, 76 predicted proteins | sample 5560161 | NCBI WGS metagenome assembly JAABUS01 (sample SAMN10711885, study PRJNA513376) | rock metagenome | isolation source: Antarctica rocks | place: Antarctica: Victoria Land, Trio Nunatak nord | collected 2016-01-04
TGGTCCCGCTGGCGTCGCCGCCGCCAGGCCGACGCCCGCCGCAGCCACTATAAACGCCGGATCGCACGTTCCATCATCGATGTGCCGTTGTAGTACTAGTTGCTGACCAGTGGCCACGGCGACCAGGTCGACGGTGCCGCGGGCAGCGCGCGGGCCGCCCAGGTCGAGCGGCCGGTCAGCCTCACGGATGGCGAGCCGCACCCACGCGAGCGCATCTCGGCCGTGACCGGTCGCGGCGCGCGTGGCGGCGAGTCAGCACGCGGTGGCGTGGTCGATCAGCTCCGTGTCACCCGGTCGTGGAAAACTCGGCTGATGCGAACGGCTCACGCCAAATCGCCTCTGACGCGATCCGTACTCCTGACCCTGCCAGGCGTCTTGACGCGCGACACTCAGATCGTCAACGAATCGTCATATAATGGAATGAGCGCTACAGGACGGATGCTGGCGCTACCGGGATCCTGGGGTCCCGGTTAGTCAACGGGCGCGGGGAGCGCCGGGAGGGCATCATGAGCCTAGGGGACATCATCGTATACCTGATCGTTGGCGCAATCGTCGGTGGCGTCGCCAGCCTCATCGTGCCGGGGCGGACGCCTGGAGGAGCCATCGGCGCGGTGATCATTGGTCTCCTCGGCGGTATCCTCGGAGGCTGGCTCTGGGGGCTCATCTTCGGCGGCAGCCTCGGGTTCATCGGATCGATCATCATCGCCATCATCGCCGCGGTCGGCATCCTCTACGCTCTCCGTGCTTCAGATGGTGGGACGCGCGCCTAACGGCGTAGGCGACCTGAACGCTGCCGCGTGCAGCGGGTCTTGGTGGCGGCGGGCCGGATCGTTCCGGCCCGCCGTTGCCGTGCAACATGGCTGCTTGGGTCCCCGATCCGCATCGTTCCTCGCGCTGCTCGCACACTCCGATGACGGGGGCAATCGTTCCCGCCCAGACCTCAGTCCTGAAAGAGACGGGGAGCAGAGGGGAGCAACGCCGGTTAGCCTGTCCGTCCCTTGGATCCTTGCCGCTGGACCCCCGCCAACAGGTCGCGGCTCGCCCGGCCGAGCAAGGTCGGGACGTTCGCGACCACCATCCGAAACCCCTGCTCCAACCGCCGGTTCGTCGCTGTGGCATCGCCGGCGACGGTACCGAGCGCCACGCGGCCATCCCGGGCCGTCGCGCAAATCGTCGCGATGATCGCCTCGACCTCCGGGTGTCCTGGCTCTCCTGGATAACCCAGCGATTGCGCCAGATCTGTCGGACCGACAAAGAGGACGTCGAGCTCCGGGATCGTCAGCATCTCCTCCAGATGCGGCAGCGCGTCGATGTGCTCGAACTGGACGATGCTCAGCACCCGCTCATTGATCTGCGGCACCAGCTCAGCCATCGCCGTCCCCAAACCGTAGTCAAAGGTGCGTCCTCCGGCGAGACCCCGTACCCCCCGCGGCTGATATCGCATCGCCGCCACCGCGGCTCGCGCCTCGTCCGGCGTGGTCGTCTGCGGGATCATCACCCCGCGTACCCCAAGGTCGAGAAACTTCAAGATCACCTGGCGGTCGTTCTGCCCGATCCGCGCCAGAACCGGCACGTCCCGCGCCTCCGCCGCTAATATCATCGGATACGCGTTGTCGGGCGAGACTCGGCCGTGCTCGCCATCGAGTAGCACGAAGTCGAACCCCGCCAGAGCCACCACCTCGACCACCTCGGGCGACGGCATCGGAACGAAGATGCCTATCGTGCTTTCCCCACGGCCAAGGGCCTCCTTCAGCGGATTCGTCGCGTCCATCGATCGCATCCTCGACCTTCCCCCTTCGCTCCCCCCGATCGGTAATGGCGACATCCTACCGAAAGAATCGGTCCCTGTCGTTCAGGGACATTCACCCTTCCCTCCCCTGCGCGGGGTGTCGTCTCACGGTGCCCCGTGCCATGCCCGCTGGCGTCGCCGACGAGTGACCGCACCATAGATCTGGCCTCACCGTGCGCCACCTGGCGAGCGGATCCCAGAACGAGGGCGGGGAGCGGCGAAACTGCCACTCCCCACCCTCGAATGCAGCCTAGTTCGCCCGAAAGGTTGGCTCACGCGCCTGCCGGAATCCTACCGGTCGCGGTCTTCGCCACCCCTACTGGTTTTCACACCGTCCGTCCTGGCCGCAGGTCAGGCCTTTGCAGCAGAAGCAGCTATTGGTTCCGCAAGGGGCGCCCTCGGTCCCGCAGCATCGGGTTCCGTTCTTGAGCCGCTTCTTGTCACAATCAGACGAGACCTGGTCACAATCTCGCCGCCCGCCACCGCAGCATTCCTTGCGGCGCTTGCATTTTTGCCGGAGACCGATGCACTCTGCCGTGCCGACGTCGGCCGCCAGCGCTGTCGGCGCGCCGATCCGCGTCAGCCCAGCCGCGACGCCGGTCACGGCCAGCGTTCGCAGCATTTGCCGCCGGGATGCAGTTCCGGCCAGCCGCCGCGTTAAGCAGTCGAAACGTGGACCTTCCATCGCGCCATCCTCCCGCAGGGGACGGTAGGGTCGCGCAGGCGCCAGACGCACCTGCCGCGCCGGTACCGGATGTCGCCATCCTACTAAATTCTTCCCTCGTGTCAATATCGTCCAACGAGCATCGGAACGCCGATCTCCGGCCGGCGGTGCGGCGCGAAGGCTAGCGTCTCAGGTCTGGGTAACCCTCGCGTCCTATCAAGGTCAGTTCCCCCCATCGCCCGCACCCTTTGCGCCCGTCGAGCCTCGTCGTCGGTCCTTCCCGCCCCTTGTCTAAGATGCGTACCGCGTTTCTCCTCCGATGTCGCGTCAGTGAGTTCGTGGAACAGCGATCGGGGAATCCAGGCTTCTCGCCTGTCCCGTGGGACGGGGCACACGCGGTTCCCGGCCGTACACTTGCGCGACCGGCGGCTCCTGGCCGCGAATTTCACCGTCAACGTCCCACGTGTCGCCGGCGCACACCGTTCAAGAAATGAGGAGGAGACAGACTCGATGATCAATCGTCTGACGCGCCGCTCGGTCTTACGTACTACCGGTGCCGCGATCGTGGCGACGCGAATCCGTCCAGCCACTGCTCAAACCCCCAGCCCAGCATTCTCCTATCCACTCGCCATGCCCGGTCGTGCCCCCGGCGACGGCTTCGTCATCCGCCACGGCTATGCGACCGAGAACACCTGGTACCTTCCCGGCTATTGGCACACGGGTGAGGACTGGTACGCGATCGAAGGCGACACGGCTGGTGCCGCCGTCCTCGCTGTGTCGTCCGGTGAGGTCGTCTTTGCTGGTTACGACTATCCGGGGCCGGTTGTGATCGTGCGCCACGCCGAAGATCTGTACTCGATGTACGGGCATCTCGATGATGACCTGCAGATTGGAGTCGGGAGTAAGGTCGAGCGGGGGCAGATACTCGGTACTGTCCTGCCGCGGACGGATGGCCGCGCGCCCAGCCACCTTCATTTTGAGATCCGCTCGTTTTTGACGACCCCGGAGGTCAACGGCGACGCTCCGCGGTATGGATTTGCCTGCGGTTTCCATTGTCCTCCTGGACCCGGCTACTGGCCAATCGCCGACCCCGACCATCCCAGCGACCTGGGTTGGCGCAACCCGACGCATACGCTCGCTCATCGCGCCTTCAGTGTAGGGTCGATACCACCCGGGACGGAGGTCGCCGTCGCCGGTACACCGCCGTCCGCGATCGACGTCTGGTCTGCTCCAATGTCGGATAGTGGCGCTGAACGGTTGGCGACGCTGACCGTCCGGCCGGGTGAACGTCTGCCGCTGATAGCCGTCCGCGTCGGTGCCGAGGACAGCCGCGGGACGAGCGCGGAGGCGTACGAGCTCTGGTACCAAGTCGAGCTTCCTGACAACCTCACGGGGTGGATTCAAGCCGCGGTTCCTTCGACCTCTGACACCGGTGCGGATGGCCGGCCCTCAGGGGTACGGTTCACTCTGTACCCGCTGGTTAGCGCCAAATAGATTCTGTCCTGCAGCGGTCTTGGCGATCCTCGATTCGCTCGGCGTCGACCGTGACCACAGATCGTCGCCGGCTCCCGATCGTCGACAATAGAACCGTGCCGCGCATACATGTGACCCGGCAACGTCAATGACGAAACCTCGTCGATTGGCGGATTGGCGGCCAACCTCCCCTCTCCCGCGCACCGGGCGGGTGCCCTCTGGGCGGGGTAGAGGGTGAGGGCTTTGGTGGATAGGGAGAGAGGCACTCTGGGCGTAGGGCGTGACAGCAGCCGGAGGTAGGAGGCGAAAGCCATCGTGGGCGATGCCGCGGCTATCTAATGATCCGAATTCCGTCTGTCGCGTCGATCGACCTCATGTGACAGATACGGGCGGCTCGGAACAGCGTATATCCAAGCAAGCGCTCTCGGATCCGGCAGCCGGTCGCGTCCCGCTCGAAAGGGGGCCACCATGCACCTTCCGCGTCGCCTCATCCGCCGCGTCGGCAGTGTCCCACGGACCGTCGTTCGCGTCCGTCGCCGCAACGCCCCGCCCACCTTCGATCTCTTCACCGACCGTGCTCGCCAGGTCCTCACGCTCGCTCAGGACGAAGCCAAGCGGCTCGGGCACGACTACATCGGCACGGAACACCTCCTGCTCGGCCTGATCCGCGAGCGCGGCAGCGTCGCCGGACGCGTGCTGAAACGGATGGGCGTCCGCCTTCCCGCCGTCCGCTCCGCGGTCGAATCCCTCGTCGGCCGGGGCCAGACCGCGGCCACTGGCGAGATGCGGCTGACCCCGCGCGCCAAACGCGCCCTCGAACGTGCCGGCAAGGAAGCCCAAACCCTCAAACACAACTACGTCGGCACCGAACACCTGCTGCTCGGTCTCATCCACGAGGCGGAGGGCGTCGCCGCCCGCATCCTCGGCCCGATGGGCGTCACCTTCGCCAAGGTCCACGCCGAAATCCTCCGGATCATCGGACCAGGTCCGGATCGCGGCCGGCGCTCCTAACTGTCCCCCGCCCGCCCTCGCCCGACCACGCCGGTGGAACAGCGACCAACGTGCGCTTCCCTGGCCCGCATCCGGGACGCGTGTCCCCTCAAGAAGCGCGTCGCGACAGGTGCGACTACGCCGTCCAACCGGCACGTGGTACGCACTTTGGCGCTCGCCGGAAAACACCTCGTGCCGAGACTGCTCTCTGGTCGTCCGCTGACCGTCGAGACGAGCACCGCTGTCGACCGGCTGACCCGACCATGCAGCGCCCACGCCTCCACCCCGCCGCCATCGATGGCGCCACCGACCTCCGCTCGGTCCGTCGTCTCCTCCTGGCCATTCCCCGCCTCGTTGCGCACCTGCCTCCTCCCCCAAGCGACACAACGGCTGCGCAAACGACGCGACACCGCCCTGCCCATCCATGCCACCGCTGCCCGCTCGTTGGAGGCCAACACTACTCAGTTGCGCAGAGGCATGAGATATGCCCCGCCCCACCCCCTTGACATCCCCTATCAGAACATATATTCTATCTTCTAAGCGGTCTGCCTCCGGCCGGAGGGCGGGGACCTGGGCAGCAGCCGATCTTGCCCGTCCCCGTCAGGACGTCATCCGCGACCCGGGAGCTCACCCCGGTCACCCCGAGCCCCTCCCCGTCGTCACGTAGCGGACCCTCATCCCCGCCGTGACCACGCACCGTGCTCCCAGTCCCCAACGACCGTTCTCCTTCCGACTTTCCCTCTTCCCCTCTTTCCCTCTCGTCCCGTGGGGGTGAGGGCCGTTTGGCGGCCTGGTTCGAGCCCCGTGGGACCGTCGCAATCGTGCGGCGGTTCGACCGGGAGGGTCGTTTCTCCCCGTCGAGTCAAAACACGCTGGTCGCGAGCCAGGAAGTGCGCCCGCCTCTCCTGACTTCTGACTCCTCGCCCCCCTCGTCCTACCCGTCCCCCGGGAGCGAAGCGACCCCCCTCCGCCCCCTCCGCCCCCTCCAATACGCTACACTGCGGCCGTCTCAAAACCGCATCTCACCCCCTGCCAGTTCTCCGCGCCCGGCGACCGCGCGGGTCCACCGCGTCAGATTCTGGAGCAGTTCCGTGCCCGTCTCGACCGCTGGCGACACCCAGTACTGGGTTGGCTTCCACCGCGTTCCCTACATCGGCCCCACCCGCATCGACCGGCTAATCAGCCACTTCGGCGGTCTCGATCGGGCCTGGCGAGCCTCCGCCAACGATCTCCGCCGCGTCCTCGACGAGCGGGCGTTGGAGAGCCTCCTCGCCGTCCGCGCCGCGCTCGACCTTGACCAGGAGATGGCACGGATCGAACGGGCCGGCATCGCCGTCATCACCCGGGATGACGCTGATTATCCGCGCCGCCTCGCTGAGATTCCGGCCCCACCACCCGTCCTCTACCTCCGTGGCACGCTTCTCCCCGAGGACGACGTCGCCGTGGCCATCGTCGGCACGCGCCGCCTCACGAATTATGGCCGCGAGGTTGCCACCAGCCTGGCCGGCGACCTCGCCGCCGCTGGTGTCACGATCGTTTCCGGACTGGCTCGTGGCATCGACGCCGTGGCTCATCAGGCGGCTCTCGCCGCCGGAGGTCGAACCATCGCCGTCCTCGGCTCCGGTCCGAACGTTATCTACCCGCCCGAGCATCGCACCCTCGCCGCCCGCATCACCGAGCAAGGCGCGGTCCTCTCCGATTACCCGCCCGACCGCAAACCTGACGCCCAGAACTTCCCCGCTCGCAACCGCATAATCGCCGGGCTCTCGCGCGGCGTTCTCGTCGTCGAGGCCCCGGCTCGCAGCGGCGCCCTGATCACGGTCGATTTCGCCGCCGATCAGGGCCGCGACGTCTTCGCCGTCCCCGGCAGCATCCTCTCCCCCGCCAGCGCCGGCTGCCACAAGCTGCTGCGCGACGGCGCCCGCCCCGTAACCTGCGCCGACGACATCCTCGAAGACCTCAATCTCAACGTTTCCCGTCGCGGCGAGCAGACCGCCGTCCAACAGGCCCTCCCCCTGGAGGAGGACGAGCGCCGCCTGCTCGCCCTCCTGACCGCCGATCCGCAGCATATCGACGAGCTCGCCGCCGCCGCCAACCACCCCATCCACGAGATCGGCGCCCTCCTGCTGACGATGGAGTTGAAGGGCCTGGTCCGCAACGCCGGAGCACAGCACTACTCCCGGGCATAGCCGTTTCGTTGGGAGCGGCAGGGGTCGGTGGTTTCTTCAGTCGTCCCCGTTTCCGCTTCCACGGCCATAGGATCAGTGGCGAAGGGTCGTACTGTCGCCCTTCGTCACCACCCGCCCGACGTCGCTCCCGGCCAAAGCCTGAGCCGCTGCCACCACCGTGTTACACCTGAACCGCTTCCCAACGCTCGGAGCGGGCGGAGCGCAGGACCGCGTCAGTGACATAATCTGTGGCAAGCGCGTCACGGAACGTTGGGCGGACGACCGTGCCGGTCGCCAGGCCATCAAGGAAATCGGCTGCCTGATGGACGAAGCTGGCCTCATAGCCGATCTGCAATCCCGGCACCCACCAGTGTTTCATGTAGGGGTGATCGGCGTCGGTGATGTGGATCGATCGCCAGCCGCGTAGCCGCCCCTCATCACCGTGGTCGAAATACTGCAAGCGGTGGAGGTCGTGGAGGTCCCAGACGATCGACGCGTGCTCGCCATTGATTTCTAACGTGTAGAGGGCCTTGTGACCACGGGCGTAGCGGGTTGCCTCGAACGCGCCGAGGGAACCGTTCGCGAAGCGCGCCATGAAGGCGCTGGCATCGTCAATCGTCACCGGCTCGATGTCGCCGGAGATCGCGTGCCGGCGCTCGGTGACGAAGGTCTCCGTCATCGCGCTGACGGTCGCGATCGGGCCGTTCAGCCAGAGCGCGGTGTCGATGCAGTGAGCGAGCAGGTCGCCCGTGACGCCGCTGCCGGCGACTCGTGCGTCGAGCCGCCACGTCGCGGGGCCGCCCTGGGGGACGTCAACGGAAATGGTCCAGTCCTGCAGAAACTTCGCGCGGTAATGGAAGACCCGGCCGAGGCGGCCCTCGTCGATCAGTTGCTTGGCGAGAGTGACGGCCGGGACGCGGCGGTAGTTGTACCAGACCATGTTGGTCACGCCGGCTGCCTCGACAGCCGCTACCATGCGCTCGGCTTCGGCGCCGGTGCGCCCGAGCGGCTTTTCGCTGGAGACCATCTTGCCCGCCTCCGCGGCGGCGATCGCGATCTCGGCGTGGGTGTCGTTCGGGCTGGCAATGTCGATCAGATCGATGTCGTCACGGGCCACCAGGGCGCGCCAGTCGGTCTCGACAGACTCGTAGCCCCACTGCTCGGCGAAGCGTTGGACTTCGTCGGGGTCGCGCGCGCAGACGGCTCGGAGGACCGGTCGGATGGGGAGGTCGAAGAAACGGTTGACGGCGGAAAAGGCGTTGGAATGGGTGCGGCCCATGAAGCCGCAGCCGACCAGCCCGACGCGGAGGGGCCGTGGGGTGGCCATCGGGAACGCTCCTTTCACGGGAGTGGTGTGAGACAGTCGTTGTTACCCTTGCCAGCCATGCGCCTCGCGAACGTCGATCATCGCCCCGAGGATGTCGTTCCAGGTCTCGGGCCGGAGCATTGTCTCGTTCGGGAACATGCACCCATCCCAACAGATGTGCTGGAACGCTTTCGTCGGGCTACCGTCGGGGTTACACATCCAATAGCCGGCGTCGTGCACGATGTCCAGCTTGCCGTTAGGGTCTCCAACCGGGCAGTGGCGGCCGGTCTTGTCGTGAGAACCGGAGCCGAAGACGGTGCCGTCGTTCTGCGCGACATGGAAGTCGACCGTCCAGGGACGCAAGGCGTCGGTCAACCGCCGCAGCGCATCCTGGAACACCTCCGTCTGGTCCCAGCGAAAGTCGTCGGGCACGATCCGCTCCTCCGGTGCGTTGTAGCCGAGCGTGTAGAGGAGGGTGTGAGCCATGTCCGCTTGGAAGCCGAGCGTCGCCGGTCGATCGACCGCCTCCAACACATGCACCATCGACCGCCAGCCATGCATGCCGGCCCAGCAAATCTCCCCCTCGGCCGCCAGCCGCTCACCGTACCGCTCGGCGATGTCGCAGGCTTGGCGGAAGGTCTCGATGATGGTCTTCGTCCCGGTCGCGGGGTCGGCGGCCCAGGTCTCGACCCCGGTCGCGGAATCGATACGGACAACGCCGTAGGGCCGGACGCCGAGCAGGCGGAGCTGGCTGGCGATGCGACAGGCGTTATCGACGGCGGCGAGGAAGCGGCCGCGCTCCTCGGCGTCGCCCATCGCCGAGCCACCGCCGACTGGCGGCCATACCGGCGCGACGACCGAGCCGACGACGAGACCCCGGGAAGATACCCGGTCGGCCAGGCGCTGGATTTCATCGTCATCGGCGTCCATCGGCGTGTGGGGGTCGGCCAGAAAGAGATCGACGCCGTCGAATCGAACACGGCCCACTTCCGCCCCGGCGGTCAGATCGAGCATGGTGTCGAGGTCGATCGGTGGCTCGGCGTCGGGGCCTTTGCCGACGATTCCGGGCCACATCGCGTTATGCAGTTTGGGCCAAGCATTGCCCACCGTCATCGCATCCCCTCCGGCGCGGATGTCTGCAACCGAGTCCACCGCGACTCGTGACTTTGGTCCGGGTCAACCTCACCGATGCCGACGACGAGTAACCGTTGGATCACCGGGCCGGGCGATTATACGGGCATTATCGGAGGTTGTCGGAGCGGGGGACGCGGGCAGCGGAGCGTCCCGAAGCGAAGAAGGAGCCTCCCACACCTACCAGGTCGCTCTGTTCCGCCCGATGCCGCCGATCGCCTCAACCCAGGCTCAGGACTCATTGATTGAGCCAGAAGATGACGGTCGCGGCGATGGAGATGGCGGACATGAAGGTGTGCGCGCATCGATCGTAGCGGGTGTGGATGCGGCGCCAATCCTTGAGCCTCCCGAACATGATCTCGATCTTGTGGCGGCGACGGTAGAGCGCGGTGTCGTGTGGGATCGGCACCTTGCGATTGGCTTTCGAGTGGATGCAGACGGCGATGCCGCGTTGGGCGAGAGCGGTGCGAAGCCAGTCCGCATCAGACCCCTTGTCACCGAGCAGGGTCTTGGCCCTGGGCAGAGCATCGATCATTAAGGCAGCGCCCTTGTAGTCGCTCATCTGCCCCTCGCTGAGCAGCATGACGAGCGGACGGCCCTGGCCATCGCAGACGGCGTGCAGCTTCGCGTTTAGACCGCCTTTGGTGCGGCCGATACGTCGGGGAACATCCCCTTTTTGAGCAGGCTGGCTGCCGTCCGGTGCGCCTTGAGGTGCGTAGTATCGATCATCAACTGGTCGGGCTTCCCACCTCTGGCCGCCAGCGCCGCGAAGATCCTGTTGAACACGCCGAGCCGGCTCCAGCGGATGAAGCGGTTGTGGATCGTCGTATGCGGACCGTAGGCAGCCGGCGCGTCGCGCCAGCGCCGGCCGTTGCGGATCACGAAAATGATCCCGCTCACGATCTGCCGGTCATCGACACGCGGAACTCCGTGCGACCACGGAAAGAACGGCTCGATCCGACGCATCTGAGCCGTCGATAGCCAGAGCAGATCACTCATGACAGCGCCTCCTCACACCAACCTTAAATCAACCGATCGGCACCACCGCAAGCGTGTACGGCCGCCCATAGTTATGATATTGTCCCTTCCGGCTTCGGCTGTGGGACGACGGGGAGGCGAGAATGGGCGTGACGGGGATCGGCGGATTGTTCTTTCGCGCGAAGGATCCGGAGGCGATGCGCGCCTGGTATGTCGAGCATCTCGGCGTGGGCTCGGCGCCCTACGGCTCGTGGGAGACGCAGGCGGGGCCAAGCGTCTTCGCGCCGTTTGCGGCCGACACGGATTATTTCGCTGCGGATCGCCAATGGATGCTCAACCTGCGCGTGGACGATCTCGACGGCCTGTGCGCGACGCTCCGCGCGGCGGGGATCGCGGTGACCACCAACCCGGAATGGAATATGCCGGGAGTCGGGCGCTTCGCGCGCATCCATGATCCGGAGGGCAATCCGGTCGAACTGTGGCAGCCCGATCAGTCCGCTTGAAGCATGAAGCGGGCGCCTAATTTCCTGCCATGGCGATCCTTCCCATCCTTGAGGCACCCGATCCGCGCCTGCGCGTGAGCTCCACGCCGGTGAAAACGATCGACGACGGGCTGCGCACGCTGATCGCGGACATGTTCGAGCAGATGTACGACGCCCCCGGAATCGGGCTGGCGGTTTAATCGGTCCTGAGCCTAGGCGAATCCCATAGCACGCTCTGCAGCCGAAGCCGAAGCCGAAGCCGAAGCCGAGGCACGAGGGGCAGTCCGCGGACAGCACTCGCTTGAGCGATAACGGGAGGTATGCTCGCACTGGTGGCTGGCGAGCCATCTCCGGCGCGCGGGATACCGACTCGGGGAGCGCGCCTGGCCAGGAGGCAGTCGCGGCGCGGTCTCGACCTCGCGGTCTACGCACGCCGCTCCAAATGGGGACTGGAAAGAGGGCGACCACGCGCTCGCCTGGGAGGACGTGCAGCATCTGCCAGAGAACCGATGATGCCACCCATGACCAGCCCGGCACGGCACCGATGATACCCGTCGCGCCCAAACAGATCAGGCCGGATGCGGCGACGATCGGCATCACCCCCACCTGTCGCACGATCGCCGCGGCGACCAGCGGCGCGAGGGCCGCCGCCGTCCCCTGCGCCACAGAGGTACGGGCCACCAAGCTCGATCGTGCCGCGTCATCGTCCGCGAGTTCGACGGAGCGCAGCATCAGACCGAGGACGTGGCCCAGCCAGCACCCCGCGGCGATCGCCTCGACCAGCAGACCGAGCCAGAGGTTCGGGACGACGGTCCAGAGGAGCGGCGTCGCGCCAGCCCCGAGACCGGAGAGCCCCAGGAGGGCGCATGCGCCGCGCGCGTCGCCGTAGCTGCCCCACAACCACTGAACGTAGATGCCAGTCAGACCTGCGGCGATTGCCGCCGACGCGAAGTACGCGGCTGGTGCCCCCAGCTGGTCGACAAGGTAGACCGGCAGCACCGGCCGGTTGAGTGCCGCGCCGAACCAGAAGCACACCACTCCCGTCAGGAAGCGGCGCTTAGAGTCACCCAGCGATTGCCGCGGCGCTACCGCGTGCGACGGATGGGCCGGTATCATCGTGAAGAGCAGCCGCACCTGCCCCGCGCCAACCAACCCGGCCGCGGCGGCGATCGCGTACCCAGCCTGCAATGCGCGCGCCGTCGATGCCAGAACCAGCAAGGCCAGCAGCGGCAGCAGTGTTCCGACAGAGGCCGCCGCGGCGACGGTCGCCCGCCAGGCGAGCCAGCGCCCACGTTCGCGCGGATCGGCGAACCCCGCGAGGTACGTCATCCACAGAGGCAGCACGATCCCTTCACCGGCAGCCCAGACGAGCAGCACGGCGATCAGAACAGGAGCCCGTCCATGTGAGGACAAGGTGACGGCGATGGGCACGGTGACCAGGACTGACCGGGCTGCCACGAGGGCGACCAGGATCGCGGAGGCGACGCTGCCCGTGCGCGTGGCAAGCCGGGGTCCGCATCACGCCGCGCCGAGGCCGAAGAGGCTGACGTCGCTGCTGTAGACGCTAAGCTCAAGCGGACCGGCCCCCCGCGCGATCAGCAACGGACCGACCGGGGCCGTGGTCAGGGCGCTCAGCACTCCCCAACGCGCCCGCCTCTATCACAATCGCCCGCCGAAGCCCTCGCGCACCTCTGTCGCCATCCGGCATGTGACGTCCCTCTCCTCAGACGCCACGCCGCGGCCCATGCCGGCATCCCTACCCGCCGGTTCGTCTCCGCGCCCAGGATACAGTCGCCAGTAGGCTCCGCCATCGGTCATCAGGCATCACGAACCGGGACAATCCTGTGCGCATTGACCAATTTTGGATGAATTCGCCCCGCCACCCTTACACCCCGCCAGGAACCCGTCTGTCGCCTTTGTGCCGCTCGTCTAGCCCGCCTGGCATGCCGCCGGCCGATGGTCTGAAGTCGACCATCCGATGAGCGCTGTTCCACGTGACGGTAACGTCACCGGCGGAGTTTTAGGTGCCCTTTACTTCCGCCACCGCCTGCGTCCTGATGACGAGGCGCGAGTCAGTCGCCCTACCCGAGCCGAGCGGTGCCAGCCTTAATCAATGTCGGGCAATGCGCCCTCGAACAGGGTATTGCCAGAGTTGACGGGAACTTGGCGCTCCGTGGGCGCCGGTCTGGAACGGATAAGTTCGAGCTACGCCCCCACTGGGATGGCGATTCCGCTCGGGCACCCCACGCCCGTCCCGCCGAGGCCGCAGTAGCCGTTGGGGACCTTTTCGAGATATTGCTGGTGGTAGTCCTCGGCGTAGTAGAAGGGGCCGGCCGGCGCGATCTCGGTGGTGATGTCGCCGTAACCCGCTTTGCCCAACTCCGCCCGGTAGGCGTCGCGCGTCTCCTCCGCGGCCTCTCGCTGGGCGTCATCGGCATAGTAGATGGCGGATCGGTATTGGGTACCGGCGTCGCCCCCCTGGCGCATTCCCTGCGTCGGATCGTGCGCTTCCCAGAAGACTTTGAGCAGATCGCGATAGGAGATCTTCGCCGGGTCGAACGCGACCAGCACAACCTCTGTCTGACCCGTGCGGCCGGTGCAGACCTCCTCATAGGTTGGGTTCGGCGTAAAGCCTCCCGCATAGCCGACGGCCGTGCTGTAGACCCCTTCGGTCTGCCAGAACTTGCGCTCGGCGCCCCAGAAGCAACCCAGACCGAAGACCGCCGTTTCGATCCCGACCGGGAAGGGCGGCTTGATCGCCGTGCCGAGAACGGCGTGGCGGTTCTCGACGGTGAACGATGGCTGCTCCCGTCCCGCAAGGGCGGCGCTGGACTCGACCATTTTCGACTTCTCGCGATTAAAAAACATCTGCGGTCTCCTTTGTGGAACGAATTGGGCGAAGCGATGGCGCCGGCAGCACACCTCGATCGGGTGCGGAATTCCCGACCGTCCGACGCACACGGCAGGCTCCGTCTGACGAATTGTACGCGGTAGGCGAACCGGTTGCCGGTTATGAATGAGTCTCACGGTGGGACGAAACGTTACGGGCGAGGGCGGCGCAGCGGCCAGAGATCATAGAGTCCTGTTCCGCCTGAGACTGGGCGGCCGCGAGCGTGGACTAGCGCGCGAGCTGTGCGGCCGATCCCCAACTGCGTTGTAGCACGCGGAGCGGGTGCGGGACGGGCGCCAGAATTAGCCGCGTTTCCAATCACGGAAGAGCGCTAGCAACTCCTCCCGGGCGGGGGTAGGAATGCGCTCTTCGCTCAGGCGGCCCAGGGTCCGGATCGTTAGACGCATCTGATCGAGGTAAATCGGGCAGTCGTCGCAGTCGAGCATGTGACCCTCGAACCGGGTGCGCTCGGCCGGGGTGAGCGCGTCTTCGAGGTAGTCGGTGACAAGCTCCACGAATTCCTGGCAGCTCAGCTCCTCACGTCCCGTCACGACGACTCTGTCCCTTCCAGGTAGTGCTCCAGCGCGCGTCGGACGCGGGAGCGGGCGCGATGAAGAAGGACCCGTTGATTGGTCTGCGAGAGAGCCAGGACGTTACACACCTCATCCGCGCTCCAACCCTCGATGTCGCGCAACGTGATGACCTGGCGTTGCGCGGGAGGTAGCTCCGAGATCGCCTCCTCGATTGAGGCGCGCGACTCTCGTGACAGGAAACGCTCTTCAGGCGCTTCGCGCCAGTCCCGGAGATGCCCCCCCCAGTGGCCAGCCCACTCGTCACCGGCTGGCAGGAAACGATCCGCGTCGACCGCCGGCTGGTCGCCGCTGGCGGTCGGATGGCCGAGGGCAGAGAAAGGAACAGAGCGACTTTCACGCTCCCCTCGGCGCTTCGCCTGATTGGTCAAGATCCGATAGAGCCAAGTCTTGAGGGATGAGCGCCCCTCAAATCGATCGATGCCATGGAGGAGACCGATCCAGGTCTCCTGCACGACCTCCTCGGCGACCGCGGGGTTGGCGACGTAGAGCGTCGCGAGGCGAACCATCGGCACGTGATAGCGATCGATCACCGTGGCGAAGGCCGCCTCGTCCCCGCCGCGGAGTGCGGCCACGAGGCGTTCATCTTCCTCGGGTGCGCTGGTCGAGGTCGGGGTCGTCCCAGCGAACCGCTCGTCGAGCGACATGCGGCGTCGGTCTCTCCTGCCGAGAATGAGCTGACGATAATGCCGTCGCATAGGGTACCGCATGTGGATTTGGCATGACCGCTCGGTCGGCCGCGTCCGTCGTGGTGAACGCGACCGGCCGGATGATCGCGTCGATCGACCAACGACGAACGGCGCTCCGGACGGAGCGCGGGACGCCGCACGCTCACGGTGGGCGACAATGTCGTACGGATGGCTGCTTGTTCGGGAGGGAAGAACGCCCATGTCAGCGACGGAACGATACGACGCGGTGGTGGTCGGGGCCGGTCAGGCAGGCGGACCGCTCGCGACGGCACTGGGGAAGGCGGGGCGGCGAACCGCCATTATTGAGCGAGAGCACGTCGGCGGCACCTGTATCAACGAGGGCTGCACGCCGACCAAGACGATGGTGGCGAGCGGCCGCGTTGCCTATCTGGCGCGTCGGGCCGGCGACTACGGTGTCCAGACCGGCGAGGTGACGGTCGACCAGCGGGCGGTGCGCCAGCGGAAGCGGCAGATCGTCGAGAGCTTCCGGTTCGGCAGTGAGCAGCGGCTCGAGCAGAGCGAGGGCGTCGATCTGCTGCGCGGCGAGGCCCGCTTCACCGGTCCCAAAACGTTGACGGTTCAACTGGACGACGGCCAGGAGCGAACGCTGACGGCGGAGCTTGTCTTCATCAATGCCGGGGGCCGGCCGGCGCTGCCACCGCTGGACGGGATCGACCGGGTGGCGGTGCTCGACTCGACCACGATCATGGAGTTGGAGGAGACGCCGGCCCGGCTTATCGTTCTGGGCGGTGGCTACGTCGCACTCGAGTTCGCTCAAATGTTTCGGCGCTTTGGCAGCGAGGTGACCGTCGTCCAGCGGGGGCCGCGTCTCCTGAGCCGGGAGGACGCCGATGTCGCGGAAGCGCTCGCGGACCTACTCCGGCAGGACGCGATCGAAGTCATCGTGGACGCGTCGGCGACGCGAGTCGATTCAGACGGCGCGGATGTCCGGCTGGCGGTGCGGACGCCGCACGGGGCGCGGACCCTGATGGGGTCGCACCTGCTCGCGGCCACCGGCCGGACGCCTAACACCGACCGGCTCAACCTCGCCGCCGCCGGCATCGCGACCGATAACCGGGGCTACATCACCGTCGACGAGCGGCTGGCGACGACCGTTCCCGGTATCTACGCCCTCGGCGATATCACGGGCGGGCCGGCGTTCACCCATGTCTCCTATGACGACTACCGGATTATCCGGACGAACCTGCTAGAGGCAGGAAACGCGACCACGGCCGCGCGGCTGGTGCCCTACACGGTCTACACCGACCCGCAGCTTGGCCGCGTCGGGCTGAGCGAGGAGGATGCGCGGCGACAGGGGCGAAACATCCGCGTGGCGAAGTTGCCGATGAGTTCGGTGGCCCGTGCCCTGGAGACGGACGAGCCGCGAGGCTTCATGAAGGCGATCGTCGACGGCGCGAGCGACCAAATTCTCGGCTGCGCGATCCTCGGCATCGAGGGAGGCGAGCTCATGTCGATGATCGAGATTGCGATGATGGGCCAGCTGCCATACACCGCCTTGCGAGATGGGGTCTTTGCCCACCCGGCGTTGGCCGAAGCGTTCAACAATCTGTTCGGGTCATTCGTCGACTGAACGAGCGACGGTCGCCTCTCCTCAGAGAGACCGGGTGGACTTTGCCACCGGAGGTGCGAAATGGAAGACACGCCGCGAATTCGAGCGCGGGAGGCCGGCGACGTGGAGGCGATCGCCGAGATCTTCGCCTGCCCGAGCGTCATCGCTAGCACCCTCCAGCTTCCGTGGCGGCCCGTCGAGGCGCTCCGGGAGCGCTTGGCGCGGTATGGGCCAGAAACGCACGGTCTTGTCGCGGAGCTCGAAGGACGTGTCGTGGGAATGCTCAGTTGGCACGTCGAGACCAACCCGCGAAGGCGACATTGCGCCGGCATCGGCATGGCGGTGCACGATCAGTTCCAGCGGCGCGGGGTTGGCAGCGCACTGCTACATACCGCCATCGCGCTCGCTGACGACTGGCTCGCAGTGCTGCGGATCGAGCTGACGGTATTTGTCGACAATATCGCGGCGGTTCGTCTCTACGAACGTCACGGGTTCGAGATAGAGGGGACCGCGCGCGATTTCGCGTTTCGCGACGGAACATTCGTCGATGCGTACACGATGGCGCGGCTGCGGAGCGACATCGCTGGTAGCACCTGGTAATGAGGGCTACCGCTCGCTGCCAGCCATCGCCATAACCGGCTCCGCGGCGGCGGAGCAATCTGCTGGCTCAGTCGCGGGGGTTAGCCACGTTTCGGCCCAGGCAGAGATGGCGAGCATGACGTCGTTGAGCGCGTGACCCTTCTCGGTCAAGCGGTACACGATACGGACCGGAGTGGCGGGGATCACGGTTCGGGTGACGATCCCCTCAAACTCCAGTTCCTTGAGACGCTCCGATAGGAGGCGGTCGCTGAGACCCGGAATCGCGGCGGTGACGTCGCTAAACCGCGTCGCGCCGCTCAGCAGAACGCGCAGGATCGCCCCCGTCCACCGCCGACCGATCAATTCGACCGCGCGGTGATAGTTCGGACAGAACGCGCTGATCGCTCCGCCGTGATGGTCACGTCCCTCCACAGCGGTAGGGCAACCGGAGTGTTCATTCATGCGATAAGTATTACCGATCGTAAGCCCCTTGACAAGGGTAATCTAATGCAGGTATAGTCGGTTACGAAGCGTAAGTCGCTGAGGAAAAGGGTGATCGACGCGACCTGCCTCAGCACCGCTAACGACCGGCGCCGGGGGTGGGCGCGACCAGACACCACCCGTACGAGAACGATAGAGGAGGAGCGCAGCAATGGTGGCAACGAGCCAAACGCAGACGCAGAATCAGACGATTTGGCAGATCGACCCGAGTCACTCCCTGGTGGAGTTCGGCGTCAAGCACATGATGATCACGACCGTAAAGGGGCGGTTCACGGGATTCACCGGCCGGATCGTAACCGATGGAGACGATCCATCGCATGGCCTGGTCGAGGTTGATATCGACGCCGCGACGATCGATACCCGCGACGAGAAGCGCGACGGTCATCTGCGAACCGAGGACTTCTTCGGGTCGGAGGCCCACCCGACGATCTCCTTCCGGAGTACCCGAGTCGAGCCCGGCCGCGACGGCGCGTTCCAGGTGATTGGCGATCTGACGATCCGGGGTGTGACGAACGAGGTGACCCTCGACGCCAGCTTCAACGGGAGCGGCACGAACCCATGGGGTCAGGAAGTCGCGGGCTATAGTGCCGAGACGGCGATTAACCGCAAGGACTTCGGGATGGCATTCAACGCCGCGCTTGAGAGTGGTGGCGTGCTCGTCGGCGACAAGGTCAAGATCTCGATCGAGATTGAAGCGTCCAAGCAGGTCTAAGGCCGGCGTAAGTTCGATCTTCCGTCCTTCCCGACCGGTCGCTAAACAAGGCGTGAGATCGACGCATGGTGTGCCGCTGGCGCGCTGAGCGAACGAGTGTCTGAGAAGCGTCGGGACCGGGGTAACCCGGTCCCGACCAATGTGTCTAAACAGAAAGCAGAGATAAACGAGACGTGGAAAAACAGAGCAATACCTTTCAAATCCTGGCGATTCCGGAGAGCTCGCGTCGCCGTTCGTACAACCGTCAGTTACTTGAAGTAGCGGGGAGGGCAGCGCCGGATGGCGTGACGGTAGAGATGGTCGATCTCGCCCTGATTCCGTTCTACGACGGCGATGTCGAGGCGGCGGGAGATCCCCCGGCCGTGCGCGATCTCAAGGCCCGCGTCCGCGCCGCCGACGCATTGCTCATCGCGACTCCGGAGTACAACGGGGCGGTCCCCGGTCTACTGCAGAACGCGATCGACTGGGCGTCTCGTCCGTACGGCGCTTCAGCCCTGGTCGACAAGCCCGTGGCGATCATTGGCGCGTCGCCGGGAGACGGCGGGACCGCGCGGGCGCAGCGGATGCTGCGCCAGACCCTGACCAATACCCGTGCCCTGCCGCTGCCGGCACCGGAGCTAGCGGTACCACGCGCGGCCTCGCTCTTTGACGATGAGGGCGCCTTGGCCGATCTGGGATTAGCTGAGCAACTACGAGAGGTGATCGTCGCCCTGGTTGACTGGACCCGCCAGCAATCGGTCAACGACACGCGCGCGGCGTGATCGCGGAGGCGAAACGTGTCGGGGCGGTGTGGCACGGAGCATCAGCCCGCTGCCAGTCGCGACAGACGACATGGCCGCGCCCTGGGCGTGACACCGCTCCGTTCCGCCTGTTGGTCGACCGGCAGGAGAGTCAGGACGATTGTCCACGCTGACCGCCGGTGTCGCTCGTGGGCGGAAGCCTGGCGAGCATATCCCGGACTGCCGCGATCTCGTCCCCGTTCACCGTGTGGCCCATACCCGGGTAGAGGCGAACGTCGACGTCGCCGCCAAGCCGACGTAGCACGTCGGCCGACTCGAGGACGCGCGTGGCGGGAATATGGGCGTCGACGTCGCTACAACCGAGGAAAATGGGGGTACCCGCCAACGCGCCGGCGTAATCGCGAGGAGTGCCGTCGGGTCCGATCAGACCGCCGCTGAGACCGACGACGCCGGCGTAGCATTGAGCATTGCGGGCGGCGAACTCCAAGGCGAGGCAAGCACCCTGCGAAAAACCGAGCAGAATCGTCCGCTCCGGAGGGATGCCGCCACCTGCCAGGTGTTCGAGGAGGCCGGCCACGACGCCAAGTGCGGAGGAGAGGTACGGCTCGTTCTCGGGAATGGAGGCGAGGAAGGTATTGGGGTACCAGGTGTTACCGGCGGCCTGTGGCGCCAGATAGGCGACGTCGCGGCGATCCAGCTCCTCGGCGAGCGAGAGGATGCTCGAAGCCGTGGCGCCGCGGCCATGGATCATCACCATCGCCGCGGTGGCCCGGTCGAGGGACACGCCGGCCGTGTGAAGGGTCCCACCGCGGTGCGGATCGGAGCTGAGCGAAGGTCGCGCGATCATCGCTGGGTTCCCTACCATGTAACGTGCGGCGGAGCCGGTGCAGCCGATGGTAGCACGCGCCGGCCACGCCGAGACGGTCCCGTGGGCGGGGCATCGTGGCGCCCAAGGAGCCGGATGAACGTGGCCGCCGGTACCGTGGAACGTGATCGAACAGCGATCGGGAACGACTCACCATCGTTAGATCGGTGTATGCAGAGAGACGGAGGAGCGCTATGGAACTTGGTGGCATTCATCATCTTACGGCCGTAACGGGACGGGCCGCCGCGAACGTGGACTTTTATGCCGGCACGCTCGGTTTGCGGTTGATCAAGAAGACGGTCAACCAGGACGACGTCTCGGCCTATCACCTATTCTACGGCGACGAGATCGGTCATCCTGGGACCGAGGTAACGTTTTTCGACTGGCCCTGGGCGAGCCCGGTCCGGCCCGGCGTCGGGACTGTCAGCGAAACGGCCCTCCGCGTGCCGGGCCCGACTGCGCTCACGTGGTGGGCCGATCGGTTCGACGAGCTTAACGTGGACCGTGACCCGCTCGAGGATCGTGACGGCCGGGCGACGCTCCCGTTCGTCGATCCTGAGGGTCAGCGCCTGCGACTGATCGACGATGGGGGAATCGCCAACGGCACGCCGTGGCCGGGAAGCCCGGTGCCGGCTGAAGCGCAGATCCGCGGGCTGCATGGCGTGACGATCGAGGTCGGATCGCTAGAGCCAACGGCACATGTGCTCACGGCGGTGCTGGGCTTTCGCAGGGCCGGGGAGGCGATCCCGATTGATGGCGGGCGGGTGCAGACCTTCGAGACCGGACTCGGTGGCCCGGGAACCCAGGTTCGAGTCGTCGAGCGCCCGGGAGACGCGGCCGGACGGGTTGGGATCGGTGGGGTTCATCACGTCGCCTTCCGGACCCCGGATGAGGCCGAGCATCGGGCCTGGCGGGAGCGAATCGCGGGGGCCGGACTTGGGGTGACTCCGGTGATCGATCGCTACTACTTCCGGTCGATCTATTTCTGTGAACCGGGCGGCATCCTGTTCGAGATCGCCACCGATGGTCCGGGCTTCGCCACCGACGAGAACGTAGCCGCATTGGGAATGCGGCTGGCGCTGCCCCCATTCTTGGAGCCACGGCGCGCCGAGATCGAGGCCGGGCTGCGGCCGCTGCCAACCATGACCGCCGCGCACGGCGTCCGCTAACCGCCGGGCCTCACTGGTGCTGGCCGAAACTATCGGCGACAGGGCACTGGAAGGTCGTAGGGGATAACGATGACGAGCAATGGGATTAGCGGGATTCACCACCTGACAGCGATCGCGAGCGATGCCCAGCGGACGGTCGACTTCTACACCAGAACCCTCGGATTGCGGCTGGTGAAACAGACGGTCAACTTCGACGACCCTACGGCGTACCACCTGTACTTTGGCGACGACGAGGCGCGCCCCGGTAGCCTGCTGACCTTCTTCGAGTGGCGGCACATGCCGCCGGGACGGACCGGCATTGGGGCGACGCATCACGTGGCGCTCGAGACGCGGAACCGGGAGACGCTGCTGCGCTGGAAGCGTTGGTTGACCGACCAGGGGCTGGCGGTGTCTGGACCGTACGACAGGGTCTACTTCACGAGCATTTACTTTACGGACCCGGACGGGCTGATCGTCGAGATCGCGACGCGCGGCCCAGGCTGGACCGTCGATGAGGCGGCCGCTGACCTCGGCTCCGAGGTGAAGTTGCCGCCGCCGTCAACGACGAGAAACGGACGCGATGAGAAGGCGATCGCGGCGGAGACATCCCCAGAGCCGGTCGAAACTCTGACGCCAGAGATGCGGCTCGATCGGCTTCACCACATCACGGTGATCGCCTCGGATGCGGCGCGGACGACCGCCTTCTTAACGGAAACGCTCGGTCTGCGGCTGGTCAAGCAAACGGTCAACTTCGACGATCCGACCTCGCCCCATCTCTATTTCGGTGTCGGCGACGGTGCGCCCGGCACGATCGTGACGTATTTCGTCTATGCGCCGGGGCGGATGCCGTACGCCCAGGTCGGAGCCGGGATGACACACCACTTCGCCTTCGCGGTTCCGGGCGACGAAGCGCAGCGGGAGTGGCAGGAGCGGCTGAACGGCGCCGGTGTGCCGACCACACCAGTCCTTGATCGGCAGTACTTCAAAAGCATCTACTTTCAGGACCCGGACGGTCACATTCTGGAGATCGCGACCAATGGTCCCGGCTTTGCCGTCGACGAGGCGCCCAATGCCCTCGGACAGGCGTTGCAACTGCCAGTAGGACTGGAGCGGCAGCGAGCCGAGATCGCCTCCAACCTGACTCCACTGCGAGTACCCGAGCCATCGGGCCGATGACGGTTCATCCGTCACAAAGGACAGATGCCATGAACACCCTCACTCCCGCTGAGACGCCGGTTCATCCCCAAACGCGGATCGGACATGTCCACCTCAAGGTCGCCGACCTGGACCGGGCCATCAGGTTTTACCGCGACGCGCTTGGCTTCGAGTTGATGCAGCATTATGGTGGGCAGGCGGCATTTCTCTCGGCCGGCGGCTACCACCACCATATCGGACTCAATACCTGGGAGAGCGAGGGCGGCAGCCCACCGCCGCCGGGGTCGACCGGACTCTATCATCTGGCGATCCTCTACCCGAACCGGCTGGAGTTAGCCCGCGCCTTGAAACGCTTGCTTGACCACGGCGTTCCCATCGGCGGCGCCTCGGACCATGGCGTCAGCGAGGCGATTTATCTTCGGGACCCGGACGGCAATGGCCTTGAGCTGTACCGCGATCGCGACCCAAACGAGTGGCCGCGCGACAGCGACGGGACGCTCAGCATGACGCTGGCGCGGCTCGATCTGCAGGCGTTGCTGGCGGAGCTGGACAGCGAAATGACCACCCCGGCGCGATAACGATGACAAGGCGCTCGCCTGTTCGCCGCGATCACTTCGCGGAGAGTGTTGGGGAGGACGGCCGCTTCATCGCTCACGGTTCCTCGCCGAAGTAGGCGGTGCCAGGACGGACGTAGCGACGGGCGACCTCGTCGTTCACCTCCAAGCCAATCCCTGGTTTCTCGGTCAGGACCACATGGCCGTTCTGGATGACGGGTTGATCTTGGATGGTCAGTTCGTCCCAGCCCGGGTAATCGATCCAGTGCCACTCCATGACGAGAAAGTTGGGAATCGACGCGCAAACGTGCGCCGACGCCATCGTGCCCAGCGGTCCGCAAACGTTATGCGGGGCGAGCGGCACATAGTAGATCTCGGCCAGGTTGGCGATTTTCCGACACTCCGATAGACCACCGCACTTCGGGATGTCCGGCATGATGTAGTCCACCGCTTGCTGTTCCAACAAGTCGCGGAACCCCCAGCGCAGGTACAGGTTCTCCCCGGCACACAGCGGCACGCGGGTGGCCCGTTTGACCTCACGCATCGCCGCCACGTTCTCAGGCGGAACGGGTTCTTCTAGCCAGAGGAGCCGAAAGGGCTCCATCGCCCGGGCCACGGCGATCGCGCTGGCGATATCGTAACGACCGTGCATGTCGATCGCGAGATCGACGGCTGGACCGACCGCTTGGCGGACTGCCGCCACCCGTTCGACCATCCAATCGACTTCGGCGTTGGAGGCGTGCCAGTTCCAGCGATCGGTGCGGAAGCCAGCCCGGGTCTCGTCAACGTCGAACTTGATGGCGTCAAAGCCGAGCGCCACGACCTCACGGGCCCGCTGGGCGTATGCCTCGGGCGAGAAATCCTTCCCCGCATGACTATCGCAGTAGAGGCGAACACGGTCGCGGAATGTGCCACCGAGGAGTTGGTAGACGGGCACGCCGAGAGCCTTCCCCGCGAGATCCCAGAGCGCGATCTCGATACCCGTCATGGCGGTCACAGTGGTGCCGGCCATTGCCCCGTCGAAGAGATGCTCGCGGCGCATCTTCTCGAAGAGGCGATCGACATTGAGCGGATTCTCGCCGAGGATGGAACCTTTGAGGGCGTGGACCATTTGGGGGCAACCAGCGCCGCCGTGAATGCACTCGCCATTCCCAACGAGCTTTTCGTCCGTCAGGATGCGGACGTAGGTCGAGTAGCCGTGTCCTTTGATCTCAGCCGTCCGCACATCGGTGATCTTCACGTCAGTCGCTCCTCATTAACGCAGGATTAACGACGGTGCTCGGACGCTGCATGCCCGGTAATCGCAGCAGGCGCCAGCCGTCCCGTTTCCCGTCGGTACGCGGCGGCTTTTTCGACCGTCGGCGGGTAGTATTCGTGAATCGAGCCTCCGTTCGCGATCTGGTTGCGGATCCACGCCTCTAGCTGCTCTTTCTGTGGTCCGTCCGCGGCGATGGTCTCCGCGAGATCGAGTGGCATCGCCAGGACCGCTTCGTCGTCGGCGAGAATGACGTCGCCGGGCAGCACCTGCACACCAGCCATATCGATCGGCCGGTCGTAATCGACGGCCACCAGGTCGCGTCCGCTCGCCGAAGGATGGTGGGCGGTAGCGAAGACTGGCAATCCCACCTCCTTGATGTACGGGACGTCGCGGACCGCGCCGTGGATGACAGCGGCGATCGCCCCTCGGGCTTTTAGGCGGGAGGCGAGAATGTCACCGATGATGCCCGCCGTGACCACGCCGAGGGCGTCGACGCAGAAGACGTCACCCGGTTCGATCGCTTCAATCAACGCGATTTCTGGGGAGCGGCGCCGGGCGATTGGGTCTGGCGGACCTTCCGGTTCGCGGCGCATGAGGTAACGGCAGGTCCGCGCCCGTCCAACCAGACGGTTGCCGCGGCCGAGTGGTTCGAGCGGCCGTGGTCCCAGCATAGCGGTGTTGCGCCAGCCGAGTTGAACGAGCATGTAGCAGGCCGTGGCAGTGCTCACCTGGGCAAGGTCGTCGTGGATGGCGGCAAGCCGCGCGCTCTCCGGCGGACCCCATGACGGAACGGACATAGACCTTGCTCCTCCTCGATGCGCCTGCGGCTGGTCTCCCTATGGAGTGTATGGCGGACGACTGCGCCGGTGCATCGGTCGATCCCGGTGAGGTAGGGGTACTCTCGGGGCTCCCGCGTCCCGATTTTCACTCGACGTCCGGCGCGTGATGGATGCAATAAGGAGATGGCGTCGTCGCGCCGCTGCGCGGCAACCGGAAAACAGCCTACGTGTCGTGCTGCAAGCTAGTAAACCCCGGGAGCGATAAGCTCGGTGGAAGCCACATCTGGATATAAAGAGCGAACGGTCGCGGATTTAGGCAATGTGTGGCGCGGGGCCCCAAGGCTCCATGCCCACAGCGCGCATGACGGCGAAGAGTTGGCGACCATGACGATATGGGGAGCGCCGCTACGTCGTGGCTCGATTCCCTCCCGCACAGTCAGACAATCGTAGCTGCGGTGGCCTGCCGCAACCGGTCTCCAGACCGGCCAATCTTTGCTGCCGAAAAGGGGAATGCCGGCGAGGGCATCACGACATTGGAGCGGACGAACTAGACGGAAGCCGCCGTCGGGAGGAGGATGCCAGCGACAGTCCCCGCGGCGGCTCGCTCCCCTTGGATAGCGAAATCGAGGACCGCCAGCAGAACGAGACTGAGCGCGAGCCAGCCGGCGGCGGCGAGATCGTCCGCGTAGAACCAGAAGAACTGAACGAGAAACAGCGACACGAGGAGGGATCGCTTGAACCAGATGTAGGCCGCCAGGCGCGACCAGCGTAGTGCCAGCACCCCAACGAGGATCATCCCGTCAGCGAGTCCCGAGGCGACGGTTCTCAACTCGTCAACCAACGAGAGATTCAGATTTCGCGTTGAAAAGGCGGGGTCCTTGACGATCTCGATCCCCAACCCGAGAACCGTCACGACAGCCTCAAGCACGAAGAGAGTAATCACGAGTTTGAGGAACCAGGGCTCGCGGATCACGCGAAGGTAGAACCGCTGAATGGTGGCGGCGACGCGGATGGGAAGGCTCTGACTCGAGGCGGGCGCGGGGACAACCCGGAGGAGTTCTTGACGCAGCGCCAGAACGAGGGGGTTGTCGCGTTCGCTCCGGTCCAGGAGACCGAGCACATAGTCCCGGTCGGCCGCGGTGAAGCCACGGGCGACCGCCTCTTCGATCGCATCCAGGGCGGAGCTCAACGCCGCGCGGGGCGAGAAGGCGTCGCGTCTCGCTAGGGCCTGGAAGATGAGGAAGAGAAGAATGAAGATGGCGTAGATGAGCGCGACGGTGGGACGGAAGAAATAGTTGTTGTCGCTCGTGATGAACTTGCCGAGCTCGTCAATAAAGGTGCCAAAGCCGACCCCGCCGATGATCGCCGCCCGAGCCCGAACGCGTGGGCCGAGAAACGTCAGCATCATCACAAGGGCGCTCAGCATCAGCACGCCGCCCCAGAGCATGTGGGCGATATGAAGGCCGCCACCGCCGACCTGGGGGTAGCCGGTGGCCGCGAGATAGAGGCGAATCCCGAGCACCGCCGCCGCCGCCGCGACGAGAAAGTGCTCGAGCAGGTCGCCGGCGTTGACGTTCCTCGGAAGAGCGTTTGCGGTCACGAATCGGCGCAGCGGCATACGAGTCATGCTCCGCCGCGAATGACTAGCTTGACCGTGATCGCCCCGTTGCGCTGCCTCGCGGCGACGCGGCACTCAAGCCACCACGCTAACGCCCGTGGCGACGTGGTCATGTCTGCGCCGCATCATCAGGGTCGAGACCCGGCGACCGCGGTTCGGAACGCCGGTGATTCCGCCGCGCCTCCCGATCATAGATTCTCTCATCGTGCTGACGCCTTGAGGTTCGGTACACACCGGTCGCCACAATCCTGCCTCAAAATCCCGCAGCGCCGGGAAGCTTGACCTCAATCACGTTCGCGAGCACATTGACCGGTTCGAGGCCCGCCCCGCCCTCCCAGCCGCGGAGGTCGTCGAGAGCGAGTGGACCGTGCGCGCTAACCTGGAGCCGCAGGACCCCGGCGGCGTACTCTCGCGCTTCGACCGCGTCGACGTGGGCGAGGTCGTGCAGGTGGCGCTGGAGCGAAAGTGCGGCAGCGGCGCGGGGGATGCCGTGCACTACCACCGCCACCGATTTCGGCCCTGTTTCGACTGGTATGCCGCCGTCCTCGACCGCGACGGTCGCACCAAACACCGGGTGTGGATCGGCCGCGTAGCTAGACGTCCCGACCGGCCTATCTGCCACCGAAGGCGCGCTGGCGAAGGTGGCCGGTGGGTCATCGGACCCGGTTCCCGGCAGTTCCGAGGCGGAGGGGATCGGGCCGGCGTCGTCCGCCACCGTCAGCACCATGGGCCCTGACGCTAGCTCCTCGGTCGCCTCCACCGCGTCTGCGCCGGGCGCCGTGACCGGCTCGTCTGCGACGGCTGCCACGGCCGGCGAAGTCTGCGCATCGGTCAGGTCGTCGAGGGCCGCGATCACGCGTCGAGCGAGACCACCGGCCCGCTCCTGCAGACCGACCAGCTCTTCACCAATCAGCGTCAACGTCGCGCGTTGCTGAGCGACGCGGCGCTCCAACTGGGCGCGGGCCTGCGCAATGTCGCGGGCAGCCGCCTCGCGTTGCTCGGCGGCCTCCCGAAGGAGGTCGCCAGAGCGGGAAATGTTCTCCTGGATGAGGCGGTCGAAGCCTTCGTAGAAGGCGAGTCGCTCGCGAGCATGGGCGAACTCTCGCTCTAGGCCGGACTCGGATGGCGCGTAGCGGTCTTCGTCGCCCGCTAGCGCGGCCGGGTGCTCATTCGATCCCGCTACCGGCTCCACCATCATCGTTCCCCTTTACCCTCGACCCATCGGCACCTTACCGACGGGGAAGTGGCAAACATGGGAGGCACGGTCGCCTGCACTTCCTTGGACGCCGCACGCCCCCGCGCAGCCCTTCCAGTGCCAGTCAAGTGGCGCGAGTGTAGCAGACGGACGCTCGGCCCCATTTTTTTTGTCAATCGGTCCGTCAATCCCAGACGAGACTCGCGTCGGAACGGTATTCAGTGACGCGGCTTTCGAAAAAGTTCTTCTCCTTACCCAGATCGATCGTTTCGCTCATCCAGGGAAATGGGTTGCGCGAGCGGTATTGACGGGGCAGACCGATCCGCTCCAAACGGCGATCGGCGACGTAGCCGACGTATTCCTCAAACAGCCCGGCGTTGAGCCCGAGCACGCCGCTCGGTAGGCAGTCGCGGGCGTAGGCGATTTCAAGATCGACGGCTCGTCGGATCGTTTCGACGAGGCGATCGCGGAACGAGCGATCCCAGATCTCGGGATGCTCGTCTTTGATGCCGTTGATTAGATCGATCCCGAAGTTGAGATGGACGGTCTCGTCGCGGAGGATGTATTGAAACTGCTCACCGATCCCCTTCATCCGATTTTGGCGATGGAACGAGAGAATCATGGCGAAGCCAGCGTAGAAAAAAATGCCCTCCATCACGACGTAGTAACCGACGAGATTCTCCAGAAAGCGTTGGGCGCCCGCAAAGGTCGAGGTGGTAAAGCCGGGCTGTAGAACGTCGGCGGTCAGCGCCATCTCGAACTCGTCCTTCGCGGCGATGGCGGGCACGTCATGGTACATGCCGAATATCTCGGTCTCATCCAGGCCGAGGCTCTCGACGATGTAGTGGAAGGCGTGCGTGTGGATCGCCTCCTCGAACGCCTGCCGCAATAGGTATTGCCGGCACTCGGCGTTCGTCACGTGACGGAAGATGGCGAGCGTAATGTTGTTGGCGACGAGGCTCTCGGCGGTGGCGAAGAAGCCGAGGTTGCGGAGAATGACCAACCGTTCGCCGGGGCTAAGGACCCCGCTCTTCCAGGTCGCGATGTCCTGCGCCATTGGCACCTCGGTCGGCATCCAGTGGTTGGCGCAACCGTTCAGATAGTGTTCCCAGGCCCACTCGTACTTGAGCGGCATCAGTTGATTGACGTCCACGGTCTCGCAGTTGATGAGCCGCTTGCCGGCAGCGACCGCGCGAATGTCCGACGCCAAATCGAGCGGGCTGCTGATGAGGGTGATGGCATTGTTTGAGTCGCGAAGCATGATCAGGCTCCTCCTTGTGGCACTGTCTCGGGTGGCGCGCGTCGAGCGCCGCCCCGCACGTTGGACAATCGCGTCAGGTCGATGACATCGCGCGTCTTCCGCGGGAGAGGGGTGCTACCGCGACGCCGGTGGCGCGACAATCTCGTTCTTCCACGAGATCGCGGTGGACCGGGGCCGGCCAGCGGGAAAACCGGAGCCCGTGGAGTTGGTGAGCCTGTCGGCTACTGGCAGCTCTCGCAGCTGCCGTCGATCGGGCAGGAGAGTGGGGCCGCCTCCTCACGCTCGATCATCAGGTCGCGGGAGGCGCTACGCGCTTTCATCCAACGGGGTTGAATGGCGCGACGGTTGACGTCGAGGGTCGACTTTTCGGCCTGGGTGGCAGCACGGCCGCGAAGGTAGTACGTGGTCTTGAGTCCCTTCTTCCAGGCCGATAGGTACATCTCGCTCAACTGATGACCGCTCGGCGCGGCGACGTAGAGGTTCAACGACTGCCCCATGTCGATCCACTTCTGTCGGCGGGCAGCGCACTCGATCAACCAGCTCGGGTCGATCTCGAAGGCCGTTGGGTACCGCGCCTTCACCTCGTCCGGCACCCGGTCAATCTCCTGAACGGATCCATCGAAATACTTGAGATCGTCGAGCATCTGGGCGTCCCATAGCCCGGCCGCTACCAGATCGCGGACCAAGGCGTCGTTGACCACGGTAAACTCGCCAGAGAGGTTGCTCTTGACATAGAGGTTGGTATAGAGCGGCTCGATCGATTGGCTAACCCCCTGAATATTGGCAATCGTCGCCGTTGGGGCGATCGCCATCGTGTTGCTGTTGCGCATGCCGTGGGTACCAACCGCCTGCCGAATGCGCTCCCAATCGAGGGTAGTGCAGAGCTCGACGTCGATCGCCGCGCCACGTTCGCTGGAGAGCAGCGGGATCGTATCGATTGGAAGCAACCCCCGGTCCCACTTCGATCCAGCATAGGACGGGTAGGCACCCCGCTCCTCGGCGAGCTCGGTCGAGCTCAGGATCGCGAAGTAGGCGATCGCCTCGGCGCTACGGTCCGCGAACTCGACCGCGGCCTCGGACGCGTAGCTCAGACCGAGACGGGAGAGGGCGTCCTGAAAGCCCATCATGCCCAACCCGACCGGGCGGTGGCGCAGGTTGGACGTGCGCGCTTCAGCGATTGGGTAGTGGTTGAGATCGATCACATTGTCGAGCATCCGCATCGCCGTTCGAATCGTCACTTCCAGCCTCGCCCGATCGAGCCCTCCGTCCTGGAGATGGGCGACCAGGTTGACCGAGCCGAGGTTGCAGACGGCGACCTCGTCTGCTCCCGTATTGAGCAATATTTCCGTGCAGAGGTTGGAGTTGTGAACGACACCAGCGTGATCCTGCGGACTCCTGACGTTCGCCGCGTCCTTGAAGGTGATCCAGGGATGGCCGGTCTCAAAAAGAGAGGTCACCATCTGGCGCCACAGGTCGACGGCGCGCACACGCGTGAAACGCTCGATCTCGCCCCGCTCGGCGGCGGACTCGTAGGCGACATAACGGCGAGTGAAATCCTGACCGTAGGCGTCGTGGAGGTCGGGGACATCGCTTGGGCTGAACAGGGTCCAGTTGCCGTCTGCTTCAACCCGCTGGAGGAAGAGGTCGGGCACCCAGTGAGCCGTGTGCATGTCGTGGGTGCGGCGACGCTCGTCACCGGTGTTCTTGCGCAGATCGAGGAACTCTTCGATGTCGAGGTGCCAGGTTTCGAGGTAAGCGCAGACGGCTCCCTTTCGCTTGCCACCCTGGTTGACCGCGACGGCGGTGTCATTCGCGACCTTCAGAAAGGGGACGATCCCCTGGCTGGCGCCGTTGGTCCCCGTGATGTGGCTACCGAGCGCGCGCACGTTCGTCCAGTCGTTGCCGATTCCCCCGCTCCATTTGGAGAGCATCGCATTGTCGCGGACCGCCTTGAAGATGTCGCCAAGATCGTCCTGAACCGTCGTCAAGTAGCACGACGACAGTTGAGGATAGCGGGTCCCGGCGTTGAAGAGAGTCGGCGTCGACGGGCAGAATCGAAACGTGGAGATCAGGTCGTAAAACTCGATCGCGCGCGCCTCGCGGTCTTCTTCAGCCAACGCCAGCCCCATGGCGACGCGCATCCAAAGCATTTGCGGCAGCTCGATCCTTCGGTCCTGATCGTGAATGAGGTAGCGGTCGTACAGCGTTTGGAGACCGAGATACTGAAACTGGAGATCGCGTTCGGGCGCCAGGGCGACACCGAGCCGCTCGAGATCGAAGGTCAGAAGCTCGGGGGCGAGCAAGCCCCGCTCGACCGCCACCCGGACATAGTCCGCGAAGGCGGCGGGGTAAAGCGCTGCGGCTTCCGCGAGACCAATCTTCCGCGCCAGCGCCTCTGCGTACACGCCGCGGAGCAGCGCCCGCGCCGCGACGAACGAGTAGGCGGGATCCTGCTCGATCCGTGCTCTCGCCGCGAAGACGATCAGGCGGTCGATCTCCTGAAGCAGAATGCCGTCATGAGCACTCGTCAGGACCTCATCGGCGATCGCCTTCGCCGAGACGTGATCGGCGTGACCGTCACACGCCTCGTCGATCCAGGAGCGGAGCAGGGCGAGGTTGAGCAAAACCTCATGACCGTCAGCATCGACCACCCGCAGCGCCTCGTCCTCGCGGCGGCGGGCGCGGGCCTCCCGGTAGAGGATGTAGCGGCGGGCGACCGCGTAAGCGCCGGCGGCCATGATCTGCCGCTCCACCTCGTCCTGGATCGCCTCCACGTCTGCTGCCGTACCCGTCGGGAAGCGGCGCCCGACGCCGTCGATGACCTCATCGGCAATCCCGTCGATCCGGGTCGCGACCTCTGTCCGCAGGGGATCGGGAAAAGGGCAGCCAATCTCAGCCCGGAATGCCATCTCGATCGCGTGGGCGATCCGCGACCGGTCGAAGGGAACCTCGCGCCCGTCCCGTTTGATGACGGTGCCGCCGCGTTCTGGACGTACCGGCTCGTGGCCGTAAGACATCGCGGTCGGGGTTTCGTGAGTGGTTGTCACGCGCGTACCCTCGCTTCCTCGCTGACTGGTAACCCGTCACAGGCAACGGGTTGACGACGGTCTGTCGCGGGTGTCCGATCGCGGGTTGCGGGATGGGCGAGCAAGGCAACGTCTGCCACGGCGCGGACTGACCCTCGCTCGGCAAAGGGAGGTCCAAGCGGGTGGCTCCCGCCAGGTCTCGCGGAGCCGAGGACTGTTGCCGGGTTGTCCCGGCACGGAGCGTTGGCTGGGTCCGCTCGTTCAGCGGAGACACAATATATGGTGTACCATCAGTAATGTCAATACTCTATATTGTTATTTCTTGGCCGACCCTAACAGCGTGACCTCTGGACACGGAGACGTGTCGGCGGAGGACCGATCCAGGCGTGGCGTGGTCACCGACTCGTGCCAACGAGGCACCCGAAGGGCATGATGCCGGGTCGGCGAAGGCGGCCGACTATACTCGGCGTTATGCTGTTCGCGGCATGGCGGCGGATGAAGTACGTGATTGATGAGGTTCTCGATGGCCCTAGCAACGATTCCCGGCTATCCCCGTATTGGACGGCGGCGCGAGATGAAGCGGGCGCTCGAAGGGTATTGGTCCGGCAAGCTCACCGAGTCTCACCTACGTGCCGCCGCGGCCGCGGTTCGCCAGGCGGGCTGGGATGCGCAGCGCGCGGCGGGGCTCGATCTGCTGCCGGTCAACGACTTCTCGTTCTACGACCATGTGCTCGATACAGCCGCTCTCGTCGGAGCGGTGCCCGCCCGGTACGGGTCATCGAACGAGCCGGTCGATCTCGACACGCTGTTCGCCATGGCACGGGGTCGTGCCGGCGACCGTGACGCGCGGGCGATGGAGATGACAAAGTGGTTCGACACCAACTACCACTACATCGTCCCTGAGCTCGGACCAGACACCCCCTTCCGGCTTGCCGCCGACAAGCCTTTCGCCGAACTGGCCGAGGCGCGGACGGCTGGCGTGCCCGCGAAGGTGACGCTGCTCGGTCCGATCACCTTTCTCCTCCTCGGCAAAGCGCCTGACGGCTTCGCGACGCTTGACCTGCTTGACCGGCTGCTGCCCGTTTACGCCGATGTACTGGAGCGCCTGGCTGCTGGCGGCGCGGATTGGATTCAACTCGACGAGCCGGCGCTCGTGATGGACCGCTCCGCCGCCGACCTTGCCGCCGTGGAGCGCGCCTACGCCATGCTCGCGGCCGCGAAGGGCTCTGCTCGGCTACTGGTGCAGACGGCGTATGGACACGTCGGCGAGGCATACCAAACGCTCGTCGGTCTTCCGGTCGATGGCGTTGGCCTTGACCTCGTCCGGGGCCGCGAGAACCTGGCTCTCATCGAGCGCCATGGCTTCCCAGCGGACAAATGGCTCGCCGCTGGCGTTGTGGACGGGCGCAACGTCTGGATCAATGACCTGACCACGTCGCTCCAGCTGCTTGATCGGATCGCGGACCGTGTCCCGGTCGAGCGGCTGATGGTCTCGACCTCGTCTTCCTTGCTCCATGTCCCACTCGACGTCCGATTGGAGGAACAGCTCGATCCCGACGTTCGCTCCTGGCTGGCGTTTGCCGAGCAAAAACTCGACGAGGTGGTGACGTTGACCAGGGCGCTCAATGAAGGTCGGGAAGCGGTCGCGGAACGCCTTGAGCTCAATCAGAGCGTGCTGGGATCCCGCGACGCATCGCCGCGGCGCCGCAACCCTGCTGTCCGGGAACGGCTGGCGGCGCTATCGCCTGAGGACGAACGCCGGCCGGCGCCATATGCCGAGCGGATGGTTGCCCAGCGGACGCGGCTCGATCTGCCGCCGCTGCCGACGACAACGATCGGCTCCTTCCCGCAGACCGTCGAGGTCCGGGCCGAGCGCCGCCGCTTCGAGCGAGGCGAGATCGACGTGGCCTCGTACGAACGCTTCGTCGAGGGCCAAATCCGTCAGGTGATCGCCGAGCAGGAACAACTCGGGCTTGACGTGCTCGTCCACGGCGAGTTCGAGCGCAACGACATGGTTCAGTATTTCGGTGAGCAACTCGAAGGATTCGCCTTTACCCACAACGGCTGGGTGCAGAGCTATGGCTCCCGCTACGTCCGGCCGCCGATGATCTTCGGTGACGTTCACCGTCCGGCGCCGATGACGGTCCGTTGGGCAACCTTCGCTCAAGAACAGGCCGCCCGGCCCGTCAAGGGGATGCTGACCGGCCCGGTAACGATCCTGAACTGGTCCTTTGTCCGCGACGACCAACCGCGGGCGGAGACCTGCCGCCAGATCGCGCTGGCCATTCGTGACGAGGTCGCTGATTTAGACGAGGCCGGAATTAGTGTCATCCAGGTCGACGAGCCGGCCCTGCGAGAAGGCTTGCCCCTCCGCCGGGCCGATTGGGCGGCCTACCTTCGCTGGGCGGTCGCGTGCTTCCGGCTCGCGACGGCGGCGGCCCGAGCAGAGACCCAGATCCATACCCATATGTGTTACAGCGAATTCGGCGACATCATCGACGCCATCTCCGCCCTCGACGCCGACGTCCTCTCAATCGAGAACGCCCGCTCGGACCTCGAGATGCTGGATGTCTTCCGACGGCATGGCTATGACAAGGGGGTCGGGCCTGGGGTCTATGACATCCACTCCCCGCGGGTGCCGCCGGACGCGGAGATCGCGGCGAACCTGCGGGCCACGATCGGCGTACTGGACCCCGCCCAGGTCTGGGTCAACCCCGACTGCGGGTTGAAGACCCGCCGGCCGGAGGAGACGCGAGCCGCGCTAGCCAATATGGTGACGGCGGCGCGGGAAGTGCGGCGGCATCTGAACGCTCCAATCGCCGCCGACCGTCCTCCTCGTCCGTGACTGGTTGGGGAGCTGCCGACCGTACAGCGTCACGCGTCATGCAATGCAGATCATAGTGATGCCGCACTCCTAACTCACAGTGATCCACGAGGGCTCCTCAGGGTACCGGTGAATCCCGCCCGCGTCGCTCGCGACGATACGACCGCCACCGGCGCTATGGTGGTTCATGCGCGCTCTGCCACCTTTCGCGATTGCGGCTTGGATTCTCCGCGAAATCACGATCCAACGGAAGCACCAGGTCCTCCAACTAAACCAGTCGACGGGTCCGGTAGCCCGGCCTCGCTCCTGGTCGCGTGCGGTGATGGCCTCTGCCGCCGGGCGTCCCTGACCGGTGCTCGGCGTCACTGGCCGTCTCTGGCGGTGTCGTCCTCCGTTTGGGCACTACAATGACGGTGCCGAGAGTTGCCCCGTTGACGCGCGGCGGCGCGGCAGGCAAGACGCCGCTGTCCAATGAGAACAGAGGATCCAACTCCCATGTGCCGATTTCTTGATCTGATCCGCGAGCGCGTCGTGATCTACGACGGCGCGATGGGCACCTCCATCCAGAACTACGACCTCGACGCCGCGGGCTACGGTGGCATCGAGGGCTGTAACGAGTATCTCGTCTTCCACAATCCGGGCTTGATCGAAGCGGTCCACGCCTCCTTCCTCGAAGTCGGGGTTGATGTCATCGAGACCGACACCTTCGGCGGCAGCCGGCTCAAGTTAGAGGAGTACGGTCTCGGTGAGCGCACGCACGAGCAGAATTTGACCGCCGCCCGCCTTGCCCGCGGTGTCGCCGACCGGTTCTCGACCGCCAGCCGGCCGCGCTTCGTCGCCGGCTCGATTGGGCCGACGGGGCTCCTGCCCGCGTCGGAAGATCCGATGCTCGGCAACGCCCGCTTCGCCGAGGTTGTCGACCTCTTCGTCGATCAAGTGCGGGGTCTTGTCGACGGCGGCGTCGATGTTCTGCTGATCGAGACGACCCAGGATATCCTCGAATTGAAGGCGGCGGTTCATGCCATTCTTCGGGTCCGTGAGGAAACCGGCCGCTTTGTCCCGATTCAAGCCCAAGTGACCCTCGATACCAGCGGCCGCATGCTGCTGGGCACGGATATCGCGGCGTCGCTCGCGGTGCTGGAGGCGCTGCCGGTCGATATCATCGGCTTGAATTGCTCGACCGGTCCGGAGCACATGCGAGAGCCGGCGCGCTACCTCGGGGAATACAGCACCAAGCCGGTCTCGATCATCCCGAACGCGGGACTGCCGCAAAACGTCAACGGCCAGGCGCTCTACCCGTTGGAGCTGGAGCCGATGGCGCGAGCGCTCCGGCAAATGGTCGAGGAGTTTGGGGTCAGCATCGTCGGCGGTTGCTGCGGTACGACACCCGAGCACCTGGCGGCAGTGATCCGCGAGATCGGAGTCCGATCCGCCCCCGCGCGCCCAGCGAAGCCCCTGCCCCTGATCGCCAGCATGGTCCGGGCGGTCGATCTCAACCAGGACCCGGCGCCGCTGATCGTCGGTGAACGGGTCAACACGCTCGGGTCGCGCAAGGTCAAGCGCCTTGCGCTCGCGGACGACTTCGACGGCATGGTCACCGTCGCCCGCGGCCAGATGGAGGAGGGGGCGCACGCGCTCGACGTCTGCGTGGCCATGACCGAGCGGACCGACGAGCGCGAGATGCTACGGCAGCTGGTCAAGAAACTGGCGCTGAACGTCGAGGGGCCGCTCGTGCTCGACTCGACCGAAGCCGACGTCCTCCAAGACGCGTTGGAACAGTATCCAGGCTGTGCGGTGGTCAACTCGATCAACATGGAGAATGGCCGCACCCGGATCGAAGCGGTGGTACCACTCGCTGTCGCCCACGGCGCGGCGGTCGTGGCGATGACGATCGACGAGGACGGCATGGCGAAAACGGCCGAGCGCAAGCTGGCCGTCGCCCGCAAGATCCACGACATCGTGACCGGGGAGTACGGATTGGCGCCGGAGGCGCTGATCTTCGACACGCTGACCTTTCCGCTCTCCACTGGTGAGGAGGAGTTCGTCCGCTCGGCGGTCGAGACGATCGAGGGGATCCGGCTGATCGAGCGGGATCTCCCCGGGGTGCTATCGATCCTCGGCATCTCAAACGTCTCGTTCGGGCTCAACCCCGTCGCCCGCAAGGTCGTCAACGCGGTCTATCTCTATCACGCCGTTCAGGCGGGTCTCGATCTCGCCATCGTTCACCCCTCGCACGTCGTCCCATTCGCCGAGATCCCGGCCGAGGAGCGAGCGCTCGCCGAGGACTTGGTCCTGGCGCGGCGGCCAGATGCGCTTGCCCGCCTCATCGACTTCTTCGAAGGGCGGGAAGAGACTGAGGATGCCGGCGGCCCCGACCCAATGGCGGAGATGGGTCCGGAGGAGCGGCTGCACTACCAGATCCTGCACCGCAAGAAAGAAGGGATCGAGGAACAGATCGACCTGGCGGTCGCCGCCCGCGATCCGGTCGAGGTGCTCAACACGGTCCTCCTTCCCGCAATGAAGGAGGTCGGGGATAAATTCGGCGCCGGTGAGTTGATTCTGCCCTTCGTCCTCCAGTCGGCCGAGGCCATGAAGAAGGCGGTCGCGCGGCTGGAGACCTACCTGGAGAAGCAGGAGGGAACGACGAAGGGGACAGTCGTCCTGGCGACCGTCTTCGGCGATGTCCACGACATCGGCAAGAACCTGGTCAACACGATCCTGACCAACAATGGCTACACCGTCCACGACCTCGGTAAGCAGGTGCCGGTCAATCGGATCATCGACAAGGCGGTCGAGGTTAATGCCACCGCCATCGGGCTTTCCGCGCTGCTTGTCTCGACCTCCAAGCAAATGCCGCTCTGCGTCAAGGAGCTGCACCATGCCGGTCTAGCGTTCCCCGTCATCATCGGCGGCGCGGCTATCAACCGGGCCTACGCGCAGCGGACGCTCTTCGTCGACGAGGAGACGCCGTACGAGCCTGGTGTCTTCTACGCCAAAGATGCCTTCGAAGGGCTGTCGCTGATGGACCGGATCGTCGACCCCGCCGAGCGCCGCGGGTTGGTGGAGTCGACGGTCGACACGGCGCGATCCGCCCTTGGGCGATCGACGCGGGCCGCGTTCAGCGTGCCCGATGAGGCGACCAGGACCGATGGTTCGACCGTGCGGCACGTCACGCCCCCGACACCACCCTTCTGGGGCGTCCGCCAGTTGGACAACGTCCCCTTGGCCGACATTTGGCCGTGCCTCGACCTGAAGACGCTCTTCCGGCTCCACTGGGGTGGCAAGGGCGTCAAGGACCAGGCGTGGGAGCGCCTCCAGGAGGAGGAGTTCTTGCCGCGGCTCCGCGCGATGCAGACCGAGGCCGAGGCGGAAGGTTGGCTGCGGCCGCGAGTCCGCTATGGGTATTTCCCGGTCAACGCCGACGGCAACGACCTGGTGGTCTTCAGCCCGGACGAGGCTGAACGGGAGCTGGCCCGCTTTCCCTTCCCGCGTCAACCGCGCCGTGACCGGCTCTGTCTGGCCGATTACTTCCTGCCACTGGCGGCGGGCCGGCGCGACGTCGTGGCCTTCCAGATCGTCACCATGGGGCCGGAAGCGACCGAGCGGACGGAGCGCCTGCAAGCGGCCGGCGAGTACGCCGAGAGCTACTACAGTCACGGGCTAAGTGTGCAGAGCGCCGAGGGCCTGGCGGAACTCGTTCACCAGCGGGTGCGGCACGAGCTGGGGATCGGCGCCGGGCAGGGCAAGCGGTACTCCTGGGGTTATCCCTCCTGCCCGGACCTTGAGCAGCATCTGCTGGTAGATCGCCTCCTTAACGTCGGTGCAATCGGCGTTCGCGTCACTGAAGGATTCCAGTTCGAGCCGGAGCAGACGACGGCGGCGCTGGTCATCTCGCATCCGGACGCCCGGTACTTCGCGCTTGCCCGGACGGGCGGCGAAGAACCTTAGATCAATAAGCCCGGTTAAGCGACGAATGGCCGCGATGTAGGACAGAGCCGTCTTCGCGCGCCGGTCACGACGGCCCGCCTTTCGCTTCCTCGCACTCACCTGGCCTATGGGCCGCGATCCTTCGCTACCAAACGCCCATGGTCGCTCGCACATCGCTGCTTCGCGCGGTCGCGATTTGAGGTATAGTCGTGACTAAACCTTAGCGGGCCGGAGAGCGACGCCCGCACGGCCAGTCAGGAAAGTACAAAACCCTATGCCAGAGACCGAGCCGGTGGTGGCGAGCAGCCGGCGTTACGCGGGTGAGACGGTTGGCACATCAGGTGACGCCGAGATGTTGGCGACGGCGTCCGCGGTCCTTCAGGGTACGAGCAAGCGCGGGCGCTTCGCGCGCGTGATGCCGTTTCTGGGACCCGCCTTCATCGCCTCGATCGCCTACATGGACCCGGGGAACTTCGCGACCAATATCCAAGGGGGCGCGCAGTTTGGCTATCTGCTGGTCTGGGTCATTGTTGCTTCGAACCTGATGGCGATGCTCATCCAAACCCTTTCGGCCAAACTCGGCATCGCGACGGGTCACAATCTGCCGGAGATGATCCGCGAACGCTTTCCGCAACCTGTCACCTGGGCGCTGTGGGGGCTGGCCGAAGTCGTGGCGATGGCGACCGACCTCGCTGAATTCCTCGGTGCCGCCGTCGGCTTCAATCTGCTGTTCGGCATGCCGTTGCTGGCCGCCGGTGTCCTGACGGGAATCACGACCTTCGCCATCCTAGCCCTGCAACGATACGGGTTCCGACCGTTAGAGGCTGTCATCGCGGCGTTCGTCGGTGTGATCGCCCTCTGCTATCTCGTGGAGACGATCCTCGGTCACCCGGATTTCGGTGCCGCCGGCACCGCCATCTTGAGACCGCGCTTCGCTGGCACCGAGAGCGTGCTCTTGGGCACCGGCATCCTCGGGGCGACGGTGATGCCTCATGTCATCTATCTCCACTCGGCGCTGACACAGGATCGGGTCGTCGCTCAAAATTCCAAGCAGCGACGGCGCTTGTTCCGCTTCGAACTGATCGACATCCTGATCGCCATGGGGTTGGCCGGGCTGATCAACGCGGCGATGCTGATGATGGCCGCTGCCACGTTTTGGGAGTCGGGTCGCGGCGTAACCGCCTCCGACGACATCATTCTGGAAGCGTACCGGACGTTGACGCCGCTGCTCGGTGGCTCGGCCAGCACGATCTTCGCCGTTTCGCTCCTCGCCTCTGGGTTGTCATCGTCAACCGTTGGCACCATGGCCGGTCAGGTCATCATGCAGGGGTTCCTCCGGCGCAGCATCCCGATCTGGCTGCGCCGGCTGGTCACCATGGTTCCGGCGCTCGTGGTGATTGCGCTCGGTGTGGACGCCACCCGCACACTGGTTATCAGTCAGGTTATCCTCTCCTTCGGCATCCCGTTCGCGTTGATCCCGTTGGTGATGTTCACCCGCCGCCGTGACATCATGGGCGACCTGGTCAATCACCGCGTGACCTCGGTCGTCGTCGCCGGCGTCGCGACGCTGATCGTCTCGCTCAACCTGTTTCTGCTGTATCAGACCTTCTTTAGCTAGCAGCCGACAGGCAGACGGCGGAGGGCAGTATCAAGCAGCGCGTTCAAGCGGAATCCCGCAGAATCCCTCAGTTCAGGGCACGCTTCTCGTCCTCCATCACGTTCTATCGTCTGCCCTCTGCCTTCTGCCCTCTCAGGAGAGGATCTTATGGAACCGATTGTTCCGGTCCGCATAGAGCACCTCCTCGTCCCGCTGGATGGCTCGACCCTGGCCGAGGCTGTATTGCCGGCCGCGGTCGCATTGGCGGAGCGGCTGGGGGCCCGGGTGACGCTGCTGCATGTCCTCGAGCGCCACGCCCCGGTCACAGTCCACGGCGACCGGCACCTGACCAAGGAGGCCGAAGCTGGAGAGTACCTTGACGGTGTCGCCTCGCGCTTCGCCGGCGCGACTGTCGAGCGTCATGTTCACCCAAACCCTGAAGGGGACGTGGCGGCGAGTATCGCCGAGCACGCGGCCGAGTTCGACGTCGATCTGATCGTCCTCTGCACCCATGGTCGCGGTGGCCCTCGCGGCTGGCTGGCGGGTTCCTTGGCGCAGCAGGTGGTGCGTCGCGAGACGCCACCGGTCTTGCTGGTCCGGCCGGTCGTCGCTGGCGTAACGGCCGCCTTTGCGCCGGAAACGTTCGTCGTCGCACTCGATGGCACGGCGGAGGGTGAGGCGGCGCTACCGACGGCGCTGGCTCTAGCTGCTGGCTTTGATGCGACTGTCAGGCTACTCGCGGTGGTGGCGACCCTCGGAACGGTGCCCGGCGACCGGCTACCGACAGCGAGGTTGACGCCGGCGGCCACCACGGCGGCGCTTGATCTGGAGCAGGAAACCACCGCTCTCTATCTCGCGGACCTCAGTGCCCGCGTCCAGGCCGCGGGCGTGCCGGTCCAAGCGGAGGTTGGTCGCGGCGATGCGGTCCGGACGGTCGTCGAGATCGCCGCTCAGACCGGCCGCCACGTGCTGGCGTTATCCACGCACGGACGGGGAGGTCTCGATGCGCTCTGGGCAGGCAGCGTTGGCGCCCAGGTCGTCAATCGCGCCGCTGGGCCACTCCTCCTCGTCCATCCTCAAACAGGGCAACGTTCGCACTCCTAAGTTGGCGGCACCTCCTCAAGCGGCTGAGGAAAGGAGCGAACGCAGCCCGCCGATCAGCCGCGAAGGTCGGTGGAGTGCCGAGCTCCAGCCTGAGCGTTGACCGGCCAGCCGGCCGTCTAAATTTCGGACACGACGCTAGTGGCGGTGTCCGTGATGAGTGCCCGCCGTTTCGTTCTGGTTACGGATCGCCGGAACGAGACACGCCCGCCGGCCTTCGACGGAGTCGAGGGAGCAGCCGCGGAACGGTGCCGCATGGGAACACGCCGCTTCCGGCTGCAGCGTAAGATGTGCGATACCGAAGCGCTCACGAAGGATCGTTGACAGATCGATCAGGACGCGCTGCCAATCGCGGTGAGCCGCGACTTCGACGTGGCTGCTGAGCGAAACGAGACCAGAGGTAACCGTCCAGACATGCAGATCGTGGACATCAACCACGCCGTGGACGCCAATCATTGCGGCTCGCACCTGAGCGGGGTCGATCTGCTTCGGCGTCGCTTCGAGCAGGACGTCCACTGATTCGCGGAGGAGCCGCCACGCCCCCCACAGGATGAGCAGCCCGATGCCGGCCGAGAGGATCGGATCGGCGAGGTACCACCCCGTGGCCAGCATCACCAGTGCCGCGGCAATCGCCCCGGCGGAGCCGAGGAGATCGCCGACCACATGGAGGAAGGCCGCGCGCGTGTTGAGGTTCTCGCCCTGACCGCCGCGGGTCAGCACCCAGGCGCTCGCGGCGTTGGCGATGAGACCGAGGACGGCGACGGCGAGCATCGGGCGGCTATCGACCGTTGGCGGGTCGCTCAGGCGGTGGAATGCCTCCCAGAAGACGAAGATCGAGACGACCACAAGAGTCGTGGCGTTGACGAGCGCCGCCAACACCTCGGCGCGCAGAAAGCCAAACGAACGTGCCGGGGTGGCGGGGCGGCGGGCTAGCCAGACGGCGAAGAGCGAGAGGGCGAGCGCCGCGACGTCGGTCGCCATGTGTCCCGCGTCGGCGAGCAGGGCCAGGGAATTCGTCAGCAGACCGCCGGCCACCTCGACGACCAGGACGACGATCGTGATCGCCAGGGCGTTCGCCAGGGGACGCCGGCTGACGCGCGGCATTCGCTCCGTTTCGCTCTCGTGCTGATGGTTCTCACCGATGGACACCGGCGCATCCTCCGTGGACGGTCGTTCGCTGCCATCCATCATGGTACCGGGTCGGGGCGGTGTCCATGAGACAGGTGAAACGAGGGCGACGTTAGAGACGTCCCCGTTGGAGGTGCGTTATCCTCGCCTTCGCCTCGCGGTTTGCTGCATCCAAGAGCGCGCCGAACCGCATTCCGAGATGTCCGTGCTGTTGAGCCGCGGTCATCTCCATAAACCGTCCATCGCCTCCCTTAGTGCACCGCGATATGAGGGGGAACTTGGATCCTTCCTGCTGAGGCGCGCCGAGAATGCTGACTCGCGATACCCGATACCTGACCCGCCTTGCTGGCACGTGGCCACTGCGGATCGATTGCAAGAACGCCGTGCTACCATGAACTCGCCCTTGGGTCTGGCGATGCACGGGATGGAGCTTTTGCGAACTGAACACCGTCTGAGACAGCCACCTCGAACCCGGCTCAATCCGCTGTCCCGCCTCGCGGCGGTGATGGCACTTTGTACCATCGGTCTGCTGCCGGTCGAGTACCGGGGCGGTGCCGATCTGCCCCACGCTCACTCCGCCTTTCAGCTCTGGTTCGACGCCGCTCGCGGAGCGATCGACCACCATTCGCATACCACCAGTCAGGCGCCGGACGACGCGGGGCGGTTTTGGCATCCAACGGGGGAGATCGGCTTTGCCCCGGCGACGGCCGACGGTGCCCGGGTTTCGTTCCCCACGCCACCGGTGGATGAGACCTCGCTGATGCCGCTGGCCGTTTCTTTCGCATTGCTGCTGCTGCTGCTGGTGTCGCGCCCAGTCTGGGCGCAGCCGGGTGCCATCGCTGGCTCCGCGCCCCGTCCCGATACGCCTCCACCGCGCTCCGTGGCGCTCCCAGGTTACGCCTAACGACCTGACGCGAAGAAGCTGGAAGGCGCAGCCATCGGCGGGACGCGCCCTCCTGGAGGCTCCCCATGAAACGAATGCTTGCTCTTGCCGCGTCCTGTGGCATGGTGGCGGCGATTGTCGCCCTACTCCCCCTGACGGCGCTCGCGCACGAGCATCGCGACGCCGCCGGTGGAAAGTACGCGATAGTCGTCGGATTTCTCGACGAGCCGGCCTTCGTCGGTTTGCAGAACGGGTTGGATTTGCGCGTCACGAAGCCGGCGGCCGGCGGTGGCAAAGCGACGACCCCCGCGACGGCCGGCGAGTCGGACGATGATGCCCCGACGGGAACGCCGGTCGATGGACTGGTTGGGACGCTGAAAGCCAAAGTGATCTTCGGTGATCAGACGATGGACCTGCGGTTGGAGCCGGCATTTGGGGAACCGGGCGCCTACCGTGCCATCTTCTTCCCGATGGCGGTCGGGGACTACACGTTCCATATTTCCGGCACGATCGAGGGCACGTCGGTCGACGAACGCTTCACCTCCTCGCCGGAGGGCTTCGCCTCGGTCGAGGCGGTGGAGCCGTATCAGTTCCCGAAGGGGCCGGCCGCAGCCGCCGCTCCGGTCGTGGGCTCGATCGGCGATCCCTCCGATAACTTCCCCGGTGGCATCAGCGGAACGTTCCTCGGCATCGTTGGCGTAGCGGGAATTGGTCTGGCCCTGCGGCGACGGTCGCCTATCAGCCGCGCGGGTTTAGTGGATCGGCTGAGAATTGTGGCTGCGGCTCGCGGTTAGCGTGATTCCTGCAGCAGCCGGAGCCTAACGCGGATCTCCCCGCGTCACGGAGCCGCGGCACGGGGCCGGCAGCGCCAGCCTCGTGCCGCACCCGACATCAATGGTTCCGCTTGCCACATGGTGTGACCCACGGTCGTCACCAACCGCTGCTGGCTGACGCTCGGGCCGTACCCTAGCGCCGGTCCCAATGATGGCGGGGCAACCTCCGAGCAATCCTGTCTCGCGAGACAAGCCGTCTCCCCAAGGTGCGGGGAACGATGGAAACCCACTCATGACAGGTTCACACCGCCATCACGGTACCGATCGACGGCGCGGTGGTTCTCTGCCGCTGGACTGCGCCGCGCTCATCCTGACTTTAGCTGCCCTGGTGATCGCGTCGATCGTGACCCCGCGATCGACGTCGGCCCACGCCTTCGTCAAGGAGAGCGATCCCGCGGCCAACGCAATCCTGGCGACCGCGCCGGCTCAGATCACGCTCCGCTTCACAGAACACCTGGAGCGGTCCTACAGCAAGGCTGATTTGTACAACCAGACGGGGAAGCTCGTGCCCGGCGCCAAGAGTCGGGCCGGGGACGACGCCTCTACGATGGTCATCGATTTGACCGGCGGGCTAGCGAACGGAACCTACTCGGTCCTCTGGCAAAGTCTCTCGGCGGACGACGGACACACCGCTCAGGGCTACTTCGCCTTCACGGTCGGAACGCAAGCGGACGTCAGGACAATCGTGCCGCCCCCGGCCACGACGACAGGCGGGCCGCCCGATTCGCTCCGGGCCATTGCCAAGTGGCTAGCGTTCTTGGGTCTGGCGGTCTCCGTCGCCGTCTGGCCAATCTGGCTCTTCGTGCTGAGGCCGGCGATCTCCCCAGCCTGGCAACTCGGGCCGGCGCTAACCCGACGGGTGCGAAAGCTCGCGGCCGGCGCGATCGCGTTCGCTCTGGTTGCCAATGTTACCGCGCTTGCTATACAAGCGGCAGGCGTCGCCGGCTCCGCGGGGCTGGTTGGTGCCCTCACCACGACGCTGTTCGAGACACGCTTTGGCGCGCTTTGGCTGGTGCGAGTCGGGCTCTATCTGGTCTACGCGGCCGCCTTGGTGGAGGTCGCCTGGTGGAGACCGCGCTGGCGACCAGTCGCGGCGCTGCTGGCGACGGCGCTGGCCGCGCTCTTGCCGCTGCCGTTCAGCCTGATCGCTCACGCCTCCGCTCAGCCTGCCGGCCGCGCAACCGCCATCCTGGCAGATCTCCTCCACCTGGTGGCGGCCTCACTCTGGGCCGGTGGACTCGTCGTTCTCGTTGTCGGTCTCGTACCGACCTTGCGAGATCTCACCCCGGCCGGGCAACGAGCGGTGCTAGGGCGGGCGATTCCGCGTTTCTCGACCATCGCCCTCGTCGCCTGGGGCGTCCTCGGTCTAACCGGGTTCTACAGCGCCTGGTTGCAGGTAGGAAATCTGACCGGGCTGCGACAGACCGTCTACGGGCACTCGCTGACGCTGAAGCTCGTTCTGCTGGTACCCGTTCTGATCCTCGCCGCCTTCAATCTCCTGATCGTCACCAAGCGGTTGCGCGACGCCCACGACGAACGGGCGGCGGCTATCTGGAGCGGCCGCTTCGTCGCGGCGATTGCAGCCGAGGCGATCCTCGTCGTCCTCATCTTGCTCGTCGTCGGTCGCCTCACCGGCCAAGCGCCGGCGCGAGAGACGCTGGAGCAGGAGGCCGGGCACCTAACAATCCCCCTTTCCGCGAACGGCCAGCAGGCAACCCTCTCGATCACGCCAGGAGTGGTCGGCCCGAACCATTACCGCCTCGAGTTGGGGAGCGGCCACGATCACTCGACGACGAAGGGATCGGAACCGGTTGAGGCGCTGTTGCGGGTGGAGCTGCCCGATCGCAACACCGGGCAAAAGCAGATTGACCTGATCCAGGCCGCTGGCGACGCCTTTGAAGGGCATGGCAGCGAACTCGGCATCGCGGGAACCTGGACGATCACGGTGATCGTCCGCCAGGCCGGCCAGAACGATTGGATGACCACGGTGACGCGGCCAATCGGGACGAGTCCACCGCCCGTCAACGTTCCTGGTCCACCCTGGCGCTTCGGTCCGGTCGGCATTCCCGGGTTGCTGCTGCTGGTCCTGGGAATCGCGGGAGTTGTGGTGGCGGCGCGTACGGGGCGATCGCCGCTTCGGAAGGAGAGCGCCGGTCTGGGAACCGTCGCTCTCGTGATCGGGGTGGTACTCCTGCTCCAAGCACGCGTCTCGCCGGGTTCCTCGGCGCAACAGGTCGCCGCGGCCCCTGATCCGGCCGCGGTCGTCCGCGGCGGAGCGCTCTTCGCCCAGAACTGTGCCGCCTGCCACGGCACCGGCGGCAAGGGAGATGGACGTGCTGGTGCGAGTCTCAACCCACCGCCCGCCGATCTCACCGCCGTCCACGCACGATCCCACAGCGACGCGGATCTTGCTTTTTGGATCACGCAAGGCATCCAGGGAAGCGCGATGCCGGCCTTTAGCGACACGCTCTCCGACAACCAGATTCAGGACGTGATCTCCTATCTCAGGGATTTGGAAGCTAAGGCTGGCACCGCCCGAGATGCACCCGGCGCCGAAACCTGCCGCGTCACGCCGCGCTCCCTCGATAGTATCCGGGCGCTGGCGCACACCCCGCTGGCCGCCGGGCTGGCGAGCCCACCAGCCGTGCCGCCGGGCGCCGGGGTGCCGGCCGATCCCGCGACCGTTGCAGCGGTCACGGCGGCGGCGCGGGAACTGGTCGCCTGCTCCAACACCGGCGATGTGCTCCGGCGCTTGGCGCTCTACAGCGACGCCAACGTTCGCGCCGCCTTTCCAGACGGGCCGTCGGCGACCTTCGCCAAGATCGCGGAGGCACCATCACCTGTGCCGGACACGCAACGCGTGGCGCTGTCGGGGGTGAGCGAGGTGCGGACCCTGCCCGATGGCCGGGCCAGCGCGATCATGGCGATCGACAATCCGTTGAAGCACAGCCACGCTCTCGTCGCGACACCGGGCGCCAATCCTCAGCGAGAGGTGGCCACGATCGTCTTCGTCCACTCGGGCGACCGCTGGTTGGTCGATCAAGTGCAACATTAACCATCTCTGCATCCGCGCCCGCGCTCGTCACGTTCGCTCCAACGGGCGGAGAGGAGCCTTCAGGATGATTGACATGAGGCCAGTAGCCGATGGCTCGTCAATTGGCCGCCCTGGTGAGTACACTTTTCACGCGTGTTGACGTGCGCCCGAATAGCGACCGCGTTCCGTTCGGGGGACGGTGCGTTGAATCGCGAGGATAGGATCGGTGCGATGCGTTTGGCGCCAGGCGCGCTCGAAGATACGATCAGGGGGAATTGCATGACTCGGAGAAGGATGGGATCGTTCATTCTCGTGGCCATTGTACTTGTGCTCGGTCAGCTCGCAACGGCCATGCCAAGTGACGCCGCCGACGGAATAAATGGAGCCCACTGGGCGCGAAAGAACAACCCGTTCACACTGAAGATAGGAGACAACGTCGACAATTCCTGGGACGGCTATCTCAAGCGCGCCGCCAGCGATTGGAACAAGTCGAAGGTCGTCAATACCGATGTCGTCGGTGGAAGCGCCGGCTCGCGTTGCAAGCCGACCGACGGCCGCGTCGAAGTCTGCAATGATCGCTACGGGGCTACGGGCTGGCTCGGAATTACTGAGGTCTACGCGGATAGCCACGATCACATTATCGCGGCACGCTGCTTGATGAACGATACGTATTTCTCAACGTCGCACTATGACGATCCAACCGCCAAGCGCCACACGATGACCCACGAAATGGGGCACTCGCTTGGCTTGGACCACCGGAGTGGGAAGAGCGTGATGAATGACTCTGAGAGCGCCGTCTTTCGTTACGATCGGCCGACGAGCAATGATTACGACAAACTCGAGCAGATCTACCGCCATAAGGACAAGACCACGACGGTCGATGCCGCCGAAGCACCATTCAGCGTCGCCTCCATTGATCCCGGCATTCCGACTGTCGCCAAGGATGCTGGCCCGGTCTCGGTCCGCAACCTCGACAACGGCGGAAAAGTGATCACCTACATCACCCGCCCGAACGAGTAGCCGCTAACAAGCCGCCGTCGGGTTTGAGCAGCGTGCCTCGAATCCGACGGCCGGGACGACCCTCCGCTCGATGTTCCCTGCCGCGGACGCGTTCCGCCGGTTCGAGTCCATCGGCGTCGAGCGCTTCTGTTGTTTCTCGCGCCGGACGCCTCGCGTCTTCGGTTGGGTCCGACTCGCGTCTGGGTGACGCGTGCTGCGGCGCCGGCGACGGGATCGGAACCCGACGCGCGACAGGTCTCGTTTCCGCGACCTTTTTCAAACCTTGAATCTGCCATGATGGACAGTTAAACACCAAGGCCGCAAGCGACAGTCTTCCCTCTGCGTACCCGCTGGCCCCGTCGCATTCCGGCGTTGCAACGATCCGCGGCGTTGCAGCCGCCGATACGCCTCGTGGTAGCATCTGCCAACGATCAAAAGGTCGCAGCGAACGGAGGAACGACGACCCCGTGCCCAGTCAACCGAGCAAGGCCCTGGAAACCTTTCCGAACCCCCACCCGGACAACGACTATTTGGTAACGATCTCCTCGCCGGAGTTCACCTGCGTCTGTCCGATGACCGGCCAGCCCGACTTCGCGACGATCACCCTCGATTACTCGCCGGGCGAGCGGTGCGTCGAGCTCAAGGCGCTCAAGCTCTATCTCTGGTCGTTCCGCGACGAGGGACACTTCCACGAGGATGTAACCAATCGCATCCTCAACGATCTCGTCGCCGCGACCTGCCCGAAACGGATGACTGTCACCGGCGACTTCACCGTTCGCGGTGGCCTCCACACCGTTGTCACCGCAACCTACGAACGACCGCCGGACGACTAACTGTCGGCTGTTCGCCTGCGTGACATGCGAGCGGTCCATTTGCGGGTGAGGTCGAGCTCGGTTTGGCACCCCCGCTGTCGCTCAATCTGCGCCAATGACCTAGCTCCTCTCCCTATCGCTGGCGGCGATAGGTGCACAGCGTAAAGAATCATTCCTCACCGCTCACCGCTCACCGCTCACCGCTCACCGCTCACCGCTCACCGCTCACCGCTCGCCGCTCACCGCTCACCGCTCACCGCTCGCCATTTTCGACCGTCAGATCGAGATACTGCGTCACGCCCACCCGCTCGATAACCTGTCGCACCAGCCACGGCGCCCAGCGGTTCGCTGCATCGGTGCCCAGGCGCGGACTCTCGCAGGTGACCCGCCGCCCACGTACCCGCAACTCGCACCCGCCAGCCGCCAGCACGTTCCGCACCCAGTCCGCGTCTGGCCCGTAGGTCAAGGCGATCCGATAGCCCTCCGGCGTACGAAATGCGTTGACCGGCGTCTCGTAGCTCGCGCCGGACTGCCTTCCGACGTGACTGACGATCGCGAACGTCGGCGCCCACCCCGCGTACAACCGCGCGATCCGGTTCGTAAAGCGCTTGTTGAACTGCGCCACCCGCGTCGATAAGGGCACGGTGGATCTCCTTCCATACGTCATGGTACATCTGCGGGGGTATCGACGGCCGGACCCGGCGCCTGAAGCGCAACGTGGATGGCGTTGCCTCCTCTCCGCGGTGTGATCGCCAGCGGGTCGGCCGACGGATGCCTCGCTCCATCGGCGATTGCGGGCTCAGGGTCTTGATCCGCCTCTAACGGTCGCGTCGTACGACCCGCCCCAAATATCCCCAACCGTGAACCCCGTCGGAAACGGGTCGTCGGGGTCGAGAACATACTGCGCCAGACCAGTGATCCACGCTCGCCCCGTGATCGTCGGGACGACCGCCGCATATCCTCCCACGCGCGTCTCACGAACCAAGCGGCCGGTGAACGTCGTCCCCAGAATCCCCTCGTGGACGAAGTCGGTGTCCAGGGCCAGCCGTCCGCGTGCGTGCAGCGTCGCCATCTTGGCGCAGGTGCCGGTGCCGCACGCCGACCGGTCCAATACTCCCGTCCACGTCTCGGGACGTGAGGGATAGGAGGCGCCGGTCGAGATCACGACCGTGTTTTTCAAGGTCGCCTCCGGGCCGGTCGCTGGCGCCGAGAACTCGGCGATGGTAACTCCCGCGATCTCCGGATTCTCTGGATGGGCGACGGGCAATTGCTCCCGCGTCGCCGCCTTGATCTGCTCACCGATCCGGACGATGTCGCGCCCCTCGTCCGGTGTCAATCGGAGACCCACCGCCGCTGCTTCGATGATGACAAAGAACATTCCCCCATAGGCGACATCCACCAGAACCGTGCCCAGACCCGGCACCTCGACTGGTGCGTCGAGGTGGACGGCGAACGCGGGCACGTTCTGGAACGTCACTCCCCTCACCTTCCCCTGCTCCACGTCCGCTCTGACGCGCACGAGACCCGCTGGCGCCTCCAACGTCAATTCCGTGACCGGCTCCTGAACCGGCACCATCCCCGTTTCAATCAGTACCGTCGCCACGCAGATGGTGTTGCTACCCGACATCGGCGGGTACTCCGTCTGCTCCATGATCACGAAGCCCGCGTCCGCCTCACGTCTGGTCGGTGGGAGAATGACGTTGCAGCACAAGGCAGGGTAGCCACGCGGCTCGCGAAGCATCCGTAGCCGCAGGTCATCCCGCTCCGTCGCCAGATATCGCATCTTCTCGAACATTGAGCCGCCGGGGACGTCGAGGACGCCACCGACGATCACCCGCCCCGGCTCCCCTCCGGCGTGGACGTCAACAACCGTGACGACGTTGCTGACCCGCATCCCGCCTCTTCCTCCTGCCATGCGGCGTACTGACCGCTCGGTCCCCGTGCCCCTACCCGGCTCGCCGCAGTTTGTGAAGGCGGACGACTACCCCATCGTCTTTGGGATCGGGCCACGGGCCGGGATGCATTTCGGTCGGTCCTTCCCACCCTTCCTCTCGCGCCGCCTCCAAGAATCGCGCAGCGACCGGCCTGCCGGGCTCAGCCAGCCAGAGCAACCCGCCTGCAGTCACCAAACGGCCGACAAGCGCCAGCAACGGTTCCACGTCACGCGTCTCGTAGAGCACGTCAGCGGCGAGGATGACAGGGAACGCACCCACCGTTCCCGCGAACGCCGCCTGGTCCGGTTGTCGCCAGTTGATCTGGATCGTTGCTGGTTCTCGCCCCGTGTTGCGGAGCGCGTTATACCGGCAGAGGATCAGCGACTCGGACGCATAGTCCGCGACCGTCAATTCCGCTTCCGCTTTGAGGGCGGCGATCGCCGTCACCCCAATGCCGCTCCCCAGTTCCAGTACCCGTTGCCGCCGCAGGTCACCGCGATGGCACGATATCTCGTCCGCGAGAGCGATCCCGCTCGGCCAGATCTCCGCCCAGTAGGGGAGATTCTGCTCGGGGTCGGCAGCGGCCCGATCGAGGAGCCGCTCGGTGTCGTCGGGCTGCGCGATCTCATACAGTCGTCCCCGCCGCGGAAGCGCGACAAGGACGTCCGCCAGCGGCCCGATTCGCTCGGCTTCGCGCCGGAGCTGGCCCAGTCGTTCTGCAACGGTAAGGACGTCGCGTTGCATGCTAACGGGCGTGGTGGCCGTGGCCCGCTCCTCGGCACGCCTCATGAACCGTTCCCCGCCGAGGGTCTGACCCGGGGCGCCACCTCCTCGGCCAGGAGGCGGAACGTTTCCTCATCGGCGGCGTCAAGCGACTGCACGACGAAATACTGCATCCCGGCATCGACGAGCGCCTGATAATACGCAATCGCACCAGCTGGCGTCGTCGCGACTCTGCTATATCGTTGCTCCTCGCTGACGCCCGCTGGATAGTAGCGGTCGAGCTTGGCGCGGGCGGCCGCCTCGGTTTCCGCCAGCATCAACCAGGTGGTGAAATGCGTCCGCAGCACCTGGTCATAAGGTCGTCCAACCTCGTCGCAGTGGCGGCGGAGCACCGCGAGTTTCCGCCGTACGTCATCGGGTGTCCGGGCGAGGCCGGTCGCGTGTCCCGGTCCGAAGTTGCAGGCGTCGGCATACGTCGCCACAACCCGGAGCGCCACTCGCTCCCCCGCACCCGCCAAAATCAGCGGTGGTCCCAATGGTTGCACCGGCGACGGCAACACCTGCTCGGCCACCGTCGCATGATACCGGCCCTCAAAGGTGAACGGCACCCCGCCCCAGACCCCCCGGATGATCGTGATCGCCTCGACCAGCGCCGCCTGTCGGTCGGGAACCGCGGGGAACGGGAGACCGAGCTGCGCGAACTCTGTCGCGTTCCAGCCGATGCCAAGCCCAAGCAGGTGTCGCCCCGCGCTCAGCTGATCCAGGTCCGCGGCCAGTCTTGCCATCAGCACCGGGGACCGGTAGCCGGCGCAGGCCACAATCGAACCCAATCCGATCCGGTCGGTCGTGGCTGCCACGACACCAAGGTGCAGCCACGGCTCGGGTCCGTAGGCGGGATGATCGCCGAGAAAGAAGGCGTCGAGCCCGACCTCTTCGGCAAGTCGTCCGGCGGCAAGGATGCGCCGGGCTGAAAAGGGGTCGTCCGGTCGGGCAAAGACCTGAAGCCCGAATCCGACCCGGTCGCGCCGCTGCTCGACCCATGGATGCACCCCTTGCCGCGCCATCGCCATCGTTGTTTCCTCATGCGCCGTCGTCCATTACGCCCCCATCATGGCCTCTCTTGAGGCATTTGGCGAGGCTCTGCCACCCTGATTCCGGATCAACGATTCGTCCATCGCGATCGTCGTGGTGCAAAATGCTGAGCGCCTCGGCGTGAAGAGGCTGAGGCTGCCGGGAGAAGCGTTGTGTGGGAGCGCGACCAAAATGTCGATACCGGCTGGATTGGCGCGGGGCCGGATGACGACCTCGATCGCCGGCTGGCCGAAGAAGAGGAGCCGTTCGACCTGAGCCGACCCCACGTCATGAGCGCGCTAGGTCCAGTCCTTCCGGCCGCGCTCGGGATTACGCTGGTTCATGAGCGGTTCGCTCCGTCTCAGAACCACATGACTGCCTCGAAGCGCGACCCGTCGGAGCAGCACGTCGCGCTCGCCGAGTTGGAGGATCTCTTCGCCGCCGGCGGTCGGACGATCGTCGACGCGTCGACCGCGGATCGCGGCCGCGACGTGTCGGCCCTGTCTTGGATAGCCGCCCGCTCTCCAGTCCATCTCGTTCTCGTCACCGGCTATGCTGGAAACAAAACCCCGACGCGAAGCCGGCGAGACGGCACTGGACGCGCCGTTGCGGAACTCGCGGATTCCTATACTCGCGATCTCACTGACGGGCTTGCTGGCTCCGCGACCCGGGCCGGGCTGATCCTTATGGATACTGCCGGGCGGACGATAGGTGCCCACGAACAGACTATTCTTCGGGCGGTTGCCCTGACCTTCGGGGCTACCTCTGCGCCGGTTGTCGTCCGAGGGGGTTCAGCCGCAATCACGCACGAGTTCTTGCGGGCCCTAGAGGAGGCCGGCGTCGATCTCCACCGGGTCATCATCAGTGGGAGCGCCGCATCGCAGACGGTGCCCGACCTTCAGTCCCTGCTTGGCGTCGGCGCGTTTCTCGCTTTCGATCGGCTCCTTGGTGATGGTCTTGAGCGAGCAGAGGCGGCAGCAGATACGATACAAACCTTGGTCGCGGCGGGCTTCGGCGACCAGATTCTGCTCACAGCTGGGCTCGCCGCGCCCGACGGCTGGCGTGCGCACGGCGGCCCCGGCTGGGTTTGGCTACTCGAACGGTTTTCGTTGATGCTCATGGACGCGGGGGTAGACGCCCGCATGGTGCGGGGGATGCTCGTCGACAATCCCGCCCGCGCGCTGACCATACGGGCGGAGGAGTAATGACCGGCGGCAAAGAACACGACGATCGCGGGGCCATTCGGGCGCTCATCTTCGATATGGATGGACTTCTTGTTGATAGTGAGCCGATCGCCGAGATCGCCATCGGTCAGTTCCTCCGTCTCCACGGACGGGAGCTTCATTCGGGAACGATGGAGCTCATGCTCGGACGGCGCTTGCCCGACGCCGTGGTGGCGGTTGCCGGCGCCTACGGTCTGAGCCTCCCGATCGCGGACCTGATCCAGAGCTACGATGAGCTGCGCTTAGCGGCCCTACGGGGGAACCTGCAGCCGATGCCGGGTGCGGCCGCGCTCCTCACCTTCGCCCGTGCCGCCGGTTTGAAGCTCGCACTCGCCACGTCGAGCTTACGGACGCACGCCGACCTCTCCCTGGCGGAGACGGGCCTCGTTGGTCTCTTCGACGCGGAAGCCACCGGCGAAGAGGTCGAGCGCGGCAAACCAGAACCAGATATCTTCCTGCTCGCCGCCGACCGCCTTGGCCAACCGCCCGGCTCGTGCGTCGTCCTCGAGGATGCGCCGGCCGGTCTCGCCTCCGCCGCCGCAGCCGGGATGCGACGCCTCTGGATTCCCAACGTCAACACGCGGGGTCTCCCGGTCGGCGTCGCGATCGACGCTCAGCTTCCCGATCTTGGGGCGGTCATACCCTGGCTCCAGGAGCACGGCGTCGACGCCCCATCGTTGGGGACCGCGGGTGACGAACGCGCTGCCGCTAGGACCGGCGAAAGGGTCTAGGATGGTTAACCCGCGACGCGGAACCTGTTGGGCGCTACGATTCGCAACTTGATCCGCGTGTGCACCGAGGGATAGCGATGACGGTTCGGGTCTATTTGCTCGCCGCGAGAGTCTCGGCGGGGCCGCCCCAGGGGGGTGACCTTCCCGCGGAACGGGTGTTCTTTCATGCGGCAGAGGTGCCTGAAGTTTGGATTGAAACCGAGAGCACGGCCGTGCCTGATCGCGGTCGCGCGGTAGCCTTTGCCTTGGTCCGGTCGTTAGATCTTGGCTTCGAGCGCATCACCGGCACGATCGAACGAAAAGTCAGCAAACGCGGTCGCCAGGGCAATCCGGTCCAACCAGCCTCATAACTAACGATCGATCAGGTGACAAGGTGATGGTGCGCTCATGTGGAGGACGTTCACCTGCGAAGCCCCGACCGTCCTCAGTGGTGAGACAGGTGGTTATGCATCGGGTCGACTGCGGGCCGCGTGAGTCAGAACAGCATCGTTGTCTCCAACCGTTCGTTACCGGGTCGAGAAGGTTTAGACGACATATCCCATAAACTAAAACATTAGAAACCAAATTGTTCCAAACACACGCAACCACCTGCAGTCTCGCCTCGATGCAAAGCTCGGCCCGGTTCTCGCGGACTTTGTGACGGTCGACGCTCAGGCCAGCCGCTGATCAGCTTTTGCCACAATATCCCGATGGGGGAGAGGCGGGGAGAGGCAATGGCCGCCGCTACCCGGCTGAGGTGCGGCGGCCGGCACGATGGATGGATCGCGCCCTGCCTCACTTCTTCTAACGCGTGAGACCGGTGAACGTTCCCTTGGTTGTTACAACCGCTACAAAAGAAGAGCGTCGTCCGCATAGACCATTACGCGCTAAAACAGAACGAGCGCGCCGTGCTGCCCTCCCGCGAGCGAGGAGCCGCGACTACCCGCGATGTAACCGCTCGTAGACGGCGCCAAGTACGGCGCCGTACGCCACATGGCGCGGAATCGACTGCAGGAACGAGGACCACGTCCAGTAGTCGTCCAGTACGCCCTCGCGAATCGCGGGGTGATGATCCTCCAAGACGAGCAACGGATAGAGCGCGAGATTCTCGACGTTCGCGAAAATCACACCGCGCAGCCAGCACGGTCCCGGCAGCCGGTCGGCGATGCTCGCAAAGACACCCGCCAGCACGACCGAGTTCACGGTATGGATCGTCAGGCCCGCCAGCCGCGCTCGCTTCCGGTCCCGGACGAATGGCCGTCCCAGGAGGACGAGATCGTCGACGTCATTACCCGTCAAGCGGAGGTCAGCCTCGAGCACCGCAACGAAGACCGCGCCCGCCGCGGCTCCCGCCAGACCGACCGCGCGCCAGTCACGAACGACCGCTCCAACCGATCCCGACAAGCGCGCCATGCCGTCTCCCGCCACAACCCGCATTCGTCAATCCACTCCGTCGACCAAGGCTGGCCAGGCGAATGAGCGGGGCACCGCCGCATAATGCGTCGGTCCTATGGCGCGAGGTACGCCGCATCCCCCCATCCACTCGTTCCATTGTAGGAGATACCCAGGTAGCCACCACTGGCATCGCCGTTCATCGTCACCGGCGCACCCGCTGGAATGACGAGCTCAACCGCGCCGCCCGCGTTTGGGTCGGCGCGTAGGTTCAGGTCGGAAGTCGTCGTCGCCCCGGTCGCCGGACTGGCGACGTTCGCCGGAGCGGTCTCGGGGGCGGGTTCCGGCACGGCGGCTTGAGAAGCGGTCGCGCTGACCGTGAGATAGGCCGCGTCCACCCAGCCACTCGTCCCGTTGTAGGTCACGCCCAGATAGCCGCCGCTCGCCTCGCCGGAGAGGGGCAGCGTCGTCCCCGAGGGAATCGTTTGCAAAACCGACGCGTCGCTCCCAGGACCCGACCGCAAGTTGAGGACGTCGGTCGTGATCCCCACGTCGCTGGCGGGAACCGTCGACGGCGCGGCCACTGTCTCAGGACTTGACGCCGGCAATGCGGCCGGCGCCGCCGGTGCGACTCCGCTATCCAACGTCACGAACGCCGCCGCCACCCATCCCGATTGGCCACCAACGGTGACCGGGTAGTAGTCCGCCTCCGCGGTGCCGGTAACATTCAGTCTGCTCCCCCTGGGAACCGTACTCAACGCCGTGTAGCTCGCGCCAGGACCCGATCGAAGATTGAGATCGTCCGTGGCCGCCCCGTTCGTCTCCCCCGGCACCGCCGCGGGCGCGGCAGCAAGTTCCGTCACCGGCGGCGGATCGCTCAAAGGCGCGGAGTCTGCCGGCGCCCCACAGAGCGTCCCGGGAACATCGGCCGTCCCACCAAAGTTGGTCGTCCAATACCATCCATAGGTGGAGTTCGGATCGTACGCGCGGGCTATGCCGATCGCATTAAAGCTGGAGCGCAACATGTTGGCGTTGTGACCCGGGCTATTCTGCCAGGTCGTCAAGGCGTCGGGCGCCGTCTCCATCCCCGCCGCGATGTTCTCGCCGTACGTCAGATCCGTGTAGCCGTTCGCCAGCAAATTGTCACCGACGGTGACCCCGCCCAGCATCGTGTGGTCAAAGTAATTATTGGTCGCCATTTCGGAGGCGTGCGCCTGGGCCGCACCCCCCAACGTTTGTGAAAGTTGGAGCGTCCCGAGGCCATTCTGGGCTCGATAGTCGTTGATGAGCCCGAGGAAGGCCTGGTCCTCGGCATCCGCGCAGTACGCGCCCGCCGGGAGGGACGCCGGCACTGCCTGTGCTGCCTGGCTTGGTATCGTCAGCGCGATCGCAACGACAAGCGGCGCCAACCAGGAGCGCCGCGGCGCCAGGCTCCGGACCAGGGAGAGGATCGGCATAGCGTGATTCCTGTACCTTCCCGCCATCGGGGAGAGGGCAACCCGCGAGGCGCATCATAGTGAAGACCCACGACAACGGGCACTGGACCGCGCATACGTCGAGCGTCGTCGCCCCACCTGGCCATGACGCACAGGTGGACCCGTCCCTCCACGGGTCCGCGAGCCGACCGCACGATCCTAACGTGCGAATGTATTTTTCGCAAGATGCCGCTGGAGCCCGATTGAACCGATCCTCACTTTTCGCCGTCGTGACAACGAGACACCGCTATTTTTGCGGTTTACCTGGGAGGTCAGATACCCGCGAACCGTTACCCCGCCGCGGTAACGTTGATGTCGTGACGCTGGGCGTCCCGGGCGATGAAGGCGAGCAGCCACGCGCCTTCGCCGGTCACTGCGTCGGTATCCTCCGGGGACCACCGAGCAAACGGCTGGATCGTCAGCGTGGCCCTGCCATCCTCTCGCGCGATCTTCCACGTCGCTCCCGTGAAGCCGTCGAGCAGCACGGCGCTGGGCTGGTGCCGTTCGGCGGAAAATCCTGCCGGCAATAGTCGTCGGCGACCACTCGGCTGCGGTCGGCGTGGGAGAGGAGTAGATTGTCGAAGTCGTAGAGAAACCGTGGTGGAGCTGGCCTATCCGGGTCGGGTCGGGGCGCCTCTGGCATATCGAACAGCTCTCGCCCCCCCTCCTCGCGAAACGTGACCAGGCGAGGACGGAGCTGATTGATCACGTCGCCCAGCCGGGTCAGACCGGACCACGTCTGCATACCCTGCACGGTGGTGGGACCAAACGCGGCCAGATAGCGCAGGACCATCGCCTCGACCGACGGCGCGGTGGTGAGCGGACGACCGAGTCAGACCTCCGCACTCGTCTGGGCAATCGGCCCACTCCTGCTCCAGATGCCGCGCGGCGGCACCTGAACCAGTGGCACCCAGGCAAGGACGCCTTGAGCGAGAGCGGCAGGATCGTGGTCGGGCCAGCGCGCGGCCAGCAGCCTACCGACCCCGCTGGGGGTGCGCGGCCGCTCCTCGACCACCTCCCGCCCGGCGGCTACGATCTCCTGCGCGTCGAGACCCGCCAGACGCTTGCCCCAATTGCTCTTCATGCTCCGCTCGATGACGGGTTGGACCAACGGCCGGAGCGCTAAACAATCCTGGGTGCTGACCAGATGAATGGTCGAGCGCATCAGCGCAATACACACGAGCTGACGCCCGTTGATGAGGTCGGTCACCGGCTCCGGCCGGAACGCGTCCAGCCGCGTCCACGGGCCAACGTACCGAAATGCGGCGTCTGCGCTTGCAACCCAACCAGATGCTCGACCGCCTGCAGAACAGGAATGTGCCAGCGTCCAATAACCCCTACCGCTCAAGCGTCGCCCGGTTCAACGCGCGGCGGCTCAGCACCGCACCCAACCCGTAGCGTCCCGCCGTCGCCGCCTCCCCCTCACCGCTGACAAACCCTGGGCGACCATCAGGTTTAGATGTGGATCGCGTGTCCCAGTAGATCGTGCGCCGTCTCGCCCAGAACCTCAGAAACCGTCGGATGAGGATGAACGCTGAGAGCAATCTCCTCCGGCGTCGTCTGCAGCAAACGCCCGAGCGCCGCTTCCGCGATCAACTCGGTAGCATGGGGACCGATGATGTGCACGCCGAGCAGATCGTCACTCTCCGCATCGGCGACCATCTTCGTAAAGCCCTCCGGCTTCCCCTCGATCACCGCTTTCGCGTTCGGTCGCATCGGGAACTTCCCAACCTTGACCTTGTGCCCCAGCTTCTCCGCTTCCCGCTCCGTCAGTCCGACACTGCCGATCTCCGGTTCACAGTACGTGCAGGCCGGCGAGTTCAAGATATCGAGCGGATAGGGGTTCATCCCGCAAATCTGCTCGACCGCGATGATCCCCTGGTGCATCGCCGTGTGCGCCAGCAGTTGCTGCCCATTGACGTCGCCGATCGCGTAGACGTGTTCGATGTTCGTCCGCATCATCTGGTCGACAGGAATGTACTCCCCCTCGGTCTTGACCCCGGCTTCCTCCAGACCAATCTCCTCGATGTTCCCCTGTCGCCCGATACCGACCAGCAGCACCTCCGCCTCGACTGTCCGCTCTTTCCCCTTGGCGTCCTTCAGCCGCATCGTCACCCCCGTGTCGGTGACGTCGATGTCCTCGGCCGTTGGCCGTGCGTCCGGTGCCAGGTCCATCTTCGATCGTTGGAAGGCCCGCGTCAGTTGCTCCGCGATTTCGTGGTCCTCAGCCGGCACAATCCGCCCGACCAGCGTCACCTTCACCCCATAACGATGATAGATCGATGCCCATTCAACCCCGGTCGCGCCACCACCCCTGACAATGAAGCTTTTCGGCAAGGTCTCCAGGACCACGGCGTGGTCCGAGTTGATCACCCGCGTCCCATCGTATGGCACGCCCTTGATTGGTCGCGGCCGCGACCCCGTGTTGATGATCACGTCGCGCGTCTGGAGCGTGAACGCGGCGGCGCCGTCGTTCGGCGCCACCTGGACCTGCGTTGGGCCAAGCATCCGGCCCCGTCCCATATAGACCGGAATCCGGTGCTTCTTATCGAACAGATAGAGCAACCCTTTGTACTGACCGTCGACGACCTTGAGCGAACGGCCCAGCGCCGTTTCGTAATCAAAGCTGATCTCGCCGCCGACGTTGATCCCGAACTCCTTCGCCTTCTTCACTTCGTCGAAGACGTCGGCGGACTTGAGAAACGCCTTCGTCGGGATGCAGCCGCGGTGGAGACACGTCCCCCCGAGTTTGATCTCCTCCACCACCGCCACATTCAGGCCAAGCTGCTTGGCGCGAATAGCGGCCACGTAGCCGCCCGTCCCCCCACCGAGGACGACGAGATCGTACTGATGCTGCTGGTCGTTGGCCGCGTCCGCCATTGCGGTACATGCTCCCCTCGTTTGGGCTGCCCCCGCCCCTCGGCGCCCACGATCCGGGCCGCGACGAACGGGGGATGGACAATGCGGGGAGTATACGATGCCCCAGCTGGCTCCCTCGTGTCCCGCACCGCTCGCCCCGACCCGCTACGATTGGTGGCAACGAGTGGTCCACACGCGAACGTCCTTGGAGGACAGTCATGTATGTCGCCCGCTTCTCCTACGCCATCAAACCCGTCGACCGCGACCGAGCGCTGGAGCTGCTCCAACAAGAGGTCGCCGCGGCCCGCGAGCAGGGCCTCGACTCCCGTCTCCTCGTGCCGGTGACGCGCGCCTCAGGTGGCGCCTCGCTGCAATACGAGGTGGTTCTAGCGAGTCTTGACGCCCTCGAAACCTTTCGCGAGGAGGGGGTCGGCGGCGAAACGAAGACCCGCGCGTGGATGCGAGACCTCAGTCTCCTCTTGATCGAGCCGCCCGCGGTCGAGCTGCTGCGCATCGCCGCCGTCGACGGCGTGGTGTAACGATCTGGTCCAACCGGGAAACCATGCCAGCGACTGGAACCACACCCATCTCGCCATGAAGCGCAATCAAACGGGAGGATACCCATGACCACGCATCACACGCTCTCCGCCGGCGATACGCTCCCCGACCTGACGCTGCCAATGCTCGGCGGCGGCGATCTGCGGTTGGCCGATCTCCACGGCCGCCGCGCGCTCCTCTTTTTCTGGGGCTCTTGGTGACGCTGCCGGGATCAGTTGCCCGGGTGGCAGCGATTCTCTGAGGCGCACCAAAACCAGGCGTTTGCCCTCATCTCGATCGCCGTCGAGCATCTCGGCGCCGAGGCGGCGCGTCCCTACGTCGACGCTGCCCAACTTACCTTCCCCACCCTCGTCGACGAACACGGTCTGACCGGCGATCAGTTTGGCTTCAAGGTCGTCCCGAACGGCGTCCTGGTCGACCCCGCGGGGATCGTCCGTTATGCCAAGTACGGCGGCTTCTCCATCGACAATCCTGACGATGTCGCGGTCGTCGAGCACTTCATCGCCGGCAAGAATCCCGATCCCGTCGCAGCCGATCCGCCTCCCTATCTCCTCGGGCCCGTAGAACGCGACCTCATCGCGACGAAAGTCCGGCTCGGTCGCCTCCTTGAGGCCCAAGGTCACCGTGCCGGGGCCGTCACCGAGTGGCGGTCGGCGCTCCGCCTCGATCCCGAAAACTTCGTCATCCGCAAACAAATCTGGGCGGCCGAGCACCCAGAAAAGTTCCACCCGACCATCGACGCTGGCTGGCAGGCGGAACAGCTGCGGCGGGAGCGGGAGCAAGAGGTGGCTGATGGCGTCTGCGGCCCCGATGGCTGCCCTATCCCGACTCTGGCGAGTGCCCAAACCGCCTAGCCACTGCCTGTCCGTGCCCTACACCAACGATTCAGGAGGTTCACGTGCGGGACTTTGCGCTGACCGATCAAGCCGGACAACTATGGCGCCTCACCGACGCGCTCAGCCAGGGAGCCGTCGTCCTCGTCTTTTATCGGGGAGATTGGTGACCGTACTGTAACGGCCAGTTGGCCGAGATGGCCCGTGCTTATGAAGAGTTCGCCCGACGCGGCGCGACGATCGCCGCCATCGTCATCGACACGCCCGAACAGAACGCGGCGATGGCCGCCAAGCTCGCCGTACCCTTCCCCATCCTCTCCGATCCGGGCGGAGAGCACGCCATCAAACCGATCGACGTCTGGGACGAGACGGGAAACATGGCGCGTCCGGCCATCCTCGTCCTGGCTCCCGACGGAACCGAGGTCTTCCGCTACGTCGGCGCCGATTTCATGGATCGGCCTGACGACTCCGCCTTGTTCGACGCGCTCTCCGGTCTGAATCTCCCGCCGGTCGACGTACCCGCGAAAACGATCGCTCACCATTCTCCCGCTCCCTCGCCGCGTGCCATCGCCCTATCCGACCTTGCTGTCTACTTGCGCGGCGCGCGCTTCGCGATGATCGCCTTGGCCGGCCGGGCGCACGATGATCGGGACAAGGCGGAGGCCGAGCGGAGCGCACAAATGTCCGAGCGCTTCATCGCCGCCCAGGGCGCCACGATGCGCGTCACCCAGCGTCTCTAGTGCGGGATCAGGCAACCTGCATTGAATTCGATCGGATTGAGCCACGGGCTCTCGATCGGCGACGGGCAGGGGATCATACACCCACCCGCCTAGCGTCGAACGTGCCGATTGTGCTCACGAAGCCGTGTGCGCACGGCCTGGCTTCGGTGCCACGCCGCGTTATCCCAGACCACCAGCAGGCCAGGAACGTCGTGATCAGCGCGCTGACGGGCCGCCCGTTGACGAAGCGCAGCCACAGCGCTTCGGTCTTTGAGGCGGCGCAAACGAGCAGCCCGTAACAGGCCAGCACCTTGGACTCAGGATAATCCCGGGCGATCATCAGTGCCTCCAGCCGTGGCGGGCCGTCGCCACGCCAGGCGTTCAGCGTCGGGCGGGCGCCCCAGCTCCCCTACGTCTCGCCGGCGACACTCACCGCCCAGTCGGCCCGTACCCCGGCAAGCGCGATCAACCGATCCGGGTGGTGTGGGGCTGGGACGAGCCAGCAACCAGGTCCGCCGTACCCGGCGCGTCGAAGGCGCGGTCAGCGTTGGGCACGGTCTGCTCGCCACAGGCCAGGCGGCAGGCGATGGTGGACACCCGCTCGCCGCGGACGCTGGCCCGCACGATTTGGCAGCGGCGCAAGACAAAGGCGTCCGCGGAGTGCAGGTCGGCCGCCGGGGCCTCGCGCTGCGCATCCGCTACCTCGTCTGAATAGGCTCGAGCAATCAGATCAGGAAGGCGCGCGGCGGCCCGTGATCGGGGGGCAGATCAGGGGGCTTGACCGGATTTGATCATTGCCCCACAATAATCCCCGGGAGATTTGACACATTGAGTCCTGCGCGTGATTAGACGTGCCGCGGTGCCTGGCTACTGGCAAGAGCGACGCCGGTCCATGTCCGCTCGGCAGCTAGTTGCCGCGGCCACCTCGTCGCGCAGTCTGAGCCACATGGCTGACGTTTGGAAGCATGCATGCCCCGCTTGATGAACTTCCGTTCAGTTCCTGGTGCCGCGCACAGCGATGATTGATCTGGAAGGACTCTGGCGAGGGGAGCACTTCGCTGGTCCGGCGCGTCCGGATAATAACAGACAGCGGTTGTAGCGAGTTGCCAGCATTGTTGCTGGTTGACGATCAAGGAGGAGGCGAATCAATGACCGATCGACGTATCCATGAGCTGGTTGAAGCACTGTACGCGAGCGAGGTCGATCGCCGAACCTTCCTTCGCCGGGCATCGTCGCTCGGTATCTCCGCCGCCGCCGCAGGGTTGTGGCTGCGGAGTGCCGCGGTCGCGGGGGCGCAGGATGCAACTCCGGCGGCGTCCGATTTCGACTGGATGCAGCAAAGCGGCAAGACCATCCATCCGCTTTTTGTCGAGCATCCCTACACCGATGCGATGGAGCCACTGTTCGCTGACTTCGAGGCGAAGACCGGTATCAAGGTAGAGTACGAGAAGCTGCCCGAGACTCAGTTCCGCGAGAAACTTCTCCTGGCGCTCTCCACCGGCGCGGGAACGTACGATGTCTTCATGACCGGGTACATCGACGACTTCCGGTATGTAGGCGGCGGCTGGATCGAGCCACTGGATGACTATATCAAGAACCCGGCGCTGACTGCCCCGGACTGGGATTTCGGGGATTTCTATACATCGCTGATTGACGTCAACCGCTGGAACAGCGAAGCGGGGCAAGGGGTTGGCCAGGGGCCGCTCTGGGCGCTCCCAGTGAACGAGGAAGGTTATTGCCTTTTCTATCGCAAGGACATCTTTGACCAGGAGGGCCTGAAGCCGCCAACGAATTACGACGATCTACTGAAGATCGCCGAGCAACTCCATGGCAAGGAATATGACGGCCAGAAGGTCTCAGGCTTTGTTGCTCGCGGCGACCGCACCTGGCCAACCACCACCACGGGCTACGGCACGGTGTTCTGGTCGTGGGGCGCGGATGTGATCGACGCCGACGCCTGGAAATCGACGGTGAACAGCGAGGCCGGAGTGGCGGCGACTGAGTACTGGGGCAAATTGATGAAGTTTGCCCCAGAGGGCGTCACTGGCTTCACCTGGTACGAGGCGATGCAGGCATTCATGAATGGCAGCGTCGCGATGTTTATCGATGCGGACCACATGGCGGGCAGCTTCGAGGATCCCGCGCAGTCCAAGGTCACCGGCAAGGTTGGCTACACGGTGCCGCCGAAAGGTCCAGGCGGCATTCGTACGAATATCTGGATCTGGTCCTTGGGGATGGCATCACAGGCCAAGGAAAAGGATGCGTCCTGGCTCTTCCTACAGTGGGCCAGCGCCAAGGAAAACCTGATCGCCTCGACCGTAAAGAACAACATTAACCCATGCCGCAAGTCGGTCGCGACTTCGCCCGAAGTGCTTGAATACATGAAGGCTTGGGGAGACTACCCGGCGGTTTACCAGGAATTAATCGAAAAGTACTCCCGGGTGCAGGTTCCCGCACTGCCCGAGTTCGCACAGCTCGGCGATGGTTGGGCGCAATCAGTGCAGGAAGTTGTGATCGGTCAGAAGGACGCCAAGACCGCGATGAATGAAGCGGCTGCCAACATGGACAAAGTGCTCGCAACCATCAAGCACTAGCCTTCAATCTGGGACGAGGCCCCAGGGCGCGCCGAGTGGACCACCGGCAACAGTGGTCCACTCGCTGGTACTTCCTACCCGCTGACGGGAGCGAGCATGCGTGCGATTCAGTTTCTCGGCCATAACCGCATCGCCTTTGTCGATGCGCCGGAGCCGAAACCGGGCCCCGGTGAGGTCGTGATCGAGATTCGGGCAGCAGGAATCTGCGGCAGCGATCTCGGGTATCTCTATCGGCCCTCTCTGGAGGAAGTTGTTGAGGAACCATCACGTTATGACCAGCGTAACCCAACCGTAAGCGGAGTCACCCCTGGTCACGAAGCGGCGGGGCTCATTGTCGAAGCGGGTCCTGGCGTGCATCACCTGGCGGTGGGTGACCGGGTGGCGTGCTATCACATCTCAGGGTGCAACGAGTGCCGCGCCTGCCGCGCTGGCTGGATGTTACATTGCCGGGCTTCCCGCGCCTATGGGTGGCAGCGAGATGGCGCATTCGCTGAACGGATGGCCGCCGACTCCAAAACCTGCATCAAGCTGCCGGATACCGTGAGCTTTGCCGAAGGCGCCTATTGCGCTTGCGGGGCTGGCACCGCGTACCAGGCGACAAAGCGCGGTGCTCCCGCAGGCGGGGAAACGGTGGCTATCTTTGGGCTCGGCGGAGTCGGGCTGGCGGGCGTGGTTTTGGCGCGGGTCGCCGGGGCGCGGGTGATTGGAATCGATCCGATCGGGATGCGGCGCGATTTGGCGCTGGCGCTTGGCGCGGCGGCGACCATCGACCCCATGCTGGATGATGCGGTCGAAGCCATTTTCGCTCTGACCAATGGCGAGGGCGCGCATCTGACGATCGACTATTCCGGCAGCAGCGCGGGGCGGCTCGCGGCGCTCGACAGCGCGCGGACTTGGGGGCGGTCGGTCTTTGTCGGCGAGCGGCATCCGACCACGATTGATCCCAGCCCTCAATTACTGCACAAGCAATTGACCTTGTATGGTTCCTGGGTTTGCAGCTGGCCGGTCATGGACGAGCTGGTGCAATTGCTCGATCAGCAGTCGATTTCGCTCGAGCCCGCGATTACCCATCAATTGCCATTTGAGCGGATTGAAGAGGCATTTCAAATCGCCGATCAGGGAGCCTCCGGCAAGGTGGTGGTCACCGCCGGAGTCACTGCTTGACCAGAGCGGAAGGAACGGGTGTCCGGCGAATAGCGCTTTCTGTTCAGGCTGTGAATCCGCTTAGCGTCCCGGCGCTCGCCGGACAGCCCCCTCGATGTCATTACACGAGGAGAAGACCTGGTGAACAGTCTGGGGAATGCACGCGGCGCGGAAGGAACCACGTTTCCGCTCGCTCGGCGCAACCCGGCGCACTGGCGCATTAGCGAGCGCATCGCGCCATTCTTGATGTTGCTACCTGCTTCCTTGCTGCTGGTTGGGCTGATCGTGCCATTTCTGATTGGACTGTACTGGAGCTTGACCGATTACAAGCTCACCGCGGGTGATGTCAAGAATTTCATCGGGTTCGCCAACTACCAGTCCCTGTTCACGAGTGCAGGATTCTGGCACTCGGTACGTGTGACGTTTACCTATGTGCTGTGCGCGCTCTTGATCGAGATTCCGCTGGGTATGGGCGTCGCATTGATGCTCAGCCGGGATCACCCGGTGGTGCAGTTCTTCCGCTCGGTATTGATTCTGCCCTTGATGATGCCCCCGGTGGTTGGAGCGCTGATGTGGAAAAGCATGATGACACCGGATGGTGTGCTGAATTATCTGCTGGGGTTCATGAGAATCGCGCCAATACAGTGGCTGGGTAGCCTACGTGGGGCGTTGCCGTCAATTCTGCTGATCGATGTCTGGTTGTACACGCCGTTTTCGGCCCTGGTGATTCTCGCGGGGTTGCAGGCCCTGCCCAGGGACCCCTTCGAAGCGGCGAAGGTGGATGGCGCGTCACCATGGGATTCGTTCCGGACCCTGACCCTGCCAATGCTGACCCCGATTCTGATCATTGTCGGCGTGTTCCGCGGGATAGACTCGTTGAAGGTGTTTGACCTTATTTACGCGACCACCCAGGGAGGACCAGTCGACGCAACGAACACGCTCGCGATCCAGACCTACTTTACGGCGATCCGGTGGACCAATTTCGGCACGGCGATGGCATATTCCATCCTCCTCTGGGCACTGTGTTACGCCTTCAGTTTCTATTTCATTCGACGCTGGCGACGGGCCATGGCGTGAGCGTCGCGGCGCGGAATTGGCCGAATGATTGCACCTTTCGACGAGGCAAGTGATGCAAACCAACCGACGATGGTCCGCCTGGAACATAGCCTACGTGATCGGCTTCTTCCTCTTTTTCGTTTTCACTATCTTCCCGCTGCTCTGGGTTGCACTGATGGCGTTCAAGAACGCGGTTGATGTCTACGCAACCCCTCCGAAGTTTCTTTTCACCCCAACCCTGGAGAACTTTCAGCAGGTGTTCTCGGAGGGAAGCTTCCTGCACTATTACCGGAACACCTTCATCATCGCCGGCGGCGCGGTGATGTTGACACTATTCGCCGGCACGCCCGCCGCCTATGTGCTGGCCCGCTACAAGTTCCGTGGCAAAGAAGACCTGGCGTTCACGTTTTTGAGTTTTCGATTTGCCCCGGAACTGGCGGTCATCATCCCGCTGTTTGTCATCTTTCAACGCCTGCAACTGTACAATAACTATCTGGGGCTGATCCTGATCTATCAGGCGATTACCCTTCCGTTGCTGATCTGGTTGATGCGCGGCTATTTTGAGGATATCCCGGTTGATATCGAACAGGCGGCCAAGGTAGATGGCGCTGGCTGGTGGGAGATCTTTACTCATATCGCGATGCCACTGGTGCTGCCCGGGCTGGCGGCAGCGGCGGTGTTAACGTTCATCTTTTCGTGGAATGCGCTGGTGTTTGGTCTAGTGCTTGGCGGCCGGGAAACCTACCCAGTGACCATCGCTCTGCTCGGCTACATGGGCTACCAGAATGTTGACTGGGGGCCGATGGCGGCGGCCACGCTGGTCACCATCATTCCTGAATTCATCCTCGCGTTCCTCGTGCTGCGGTCGCTGGTGCGCGGTCTCACCTTTGGCGCGGTACACGGCGGATAGTCGCGGTTCACGACCGGCAGGCAGCAACCAGGTGCATCGCCCGCGCTGTCGGTCCAGCGCAGGCCGAGCTCGAACCTGAGGAGATGAACATTGTGCGGGCGGTGATCATTGAGGCGCCGGGTGTGGTGCGAGTAGACGATCTCCCGGAACCAGAGCCAGGATCCGGCGAGGTGCTGTTGCAGGTTGGCGCGTGTGGAATCTGCGGCACTGATCTCCACATGATCGATGGTGAATATCCTCCGGCTACCTATCCGATCGTGCCCGGGCATGAGCTAGGTGGCGAGGTGATCGCGGTGGGCGCCGATGTCACCGGCGTCACGTTGGGTGACCGGGTTGGCGTGCACCCCGCGCTGTATTGCGGCGCCTGCCATGCCTGCCAGAGTGGATTCACCAACCTCTGCGAACGCATCACCGGGGTCGGGGTCACCAGCCATCAGGGCGGATTTGCCGAACGGCTGGCAGTCAATGCGCGGGCGCTGTACCCGTTGCCGAAGACCATGTCGTTCGCGGCAGCGGCGCTGGTCGAACCGCTTGCCTGCGTGGTTTCGGGAGCGAACCGGTTGCAACCCCAGGTGGGGAACACCTACCTGATTTATGGGGCCGGTCCTATCGGATTGCTGCATGCGCAGATCGCGCAGTTCAATGGAGCGAGCCTAGTCGCGCTGATTGACCTCAACGAAGGACGGCTGGAGCGGGCACGGCGGGAATTCGGCGTGATAGTCACCGGCGCATCGCTTGATGATGTGATCGAGTATGCCCCACGCGGGTTCGACAACGTTATTGAAGCCACGGGGGTGGCGAAGGTCGCTGAACTCGCCCTCAACGCGGTGAAGCAGCGGGGCAAACTGCTAATATTTGGCGTGTGTCCCCCCGGTGAAAAGGCTGGCTTCGATGTCTACCGGATCTACAGTGATGAGATCACGATCATTGGCAGCATGTCCTTGCTCAACTCATATGGTTCGGCGGTCGACATCCTGAACGCAGGCGCGATTGATGTCGATCGGATGGTGACACACACCTTCCCGATAGACAAGTTTCCGGAGGCGATCCGAACCGTGCGTTTCGGGACGGGACTCAAGGTGCAAGTAGCAGGAATTGGGTGAAGCGGTGCACGGAGGTAGGAGTGATCTGCCTCCGTTGTCTGGTTCATCGATCAGGAAAGCTTCTCTGTTCTAGGCAGCGTTTAGCTCGCTTTGCCGAGGTTTGGCCGCTGTCAACGCCAACTGCCGTTGTAGTATTAAGCGCATCGCCCGAGGCAACGCCTACCCGCCGCTCGCCGCCGTCGCCCGTCATCCTCTCTTGGCCTCGGCGCGCTCGATCTTCTCGATCTCCGCCAGGATATTGGGAATCTCCTCGCGCACCGTCGTCCACACCCGTTCCGGGTTTATCGCGTCGTATCCGTGGACCAGCTTGTCGCGCATCCCGCCGAGCCGCCGCCAGGGCACCGTCGGATGTTGCCCCCGGATCTCGGGTGAGAGTCGTTTGACGGCTTCTCCGAGGGCGACAAGCTGGTACATCACCGCCAGTTGCGTCCGGCGATCGCTCATGAAATCGTTGCGGTCACGCTCGTCAACCAGCTCAAGGACCGCGCGGGCAGCGATCGCGCAGTCGAGCAACGACGTCCTATCGTGCTTCATACAAGGTCCGCGCGCCACTGAGAATGTCGTCTCGCCGGATGGGGTTGGGGCTGGCTTCGACCGCCGTCCGCTCCACGATGTCGGCCCGGCGCCCGATCCGTCGTTCCAGGTCATATTCCATCCCGACGAGATCGAGCAGACTCCACGCGGCGCCCGCCTCGAACGTCACCAGCACGTCGACATCACTCTCCGGTCCGAAGTCCTCCCGCAGCACCGAGCCGAACACCGCCAGCTCCGCGATCTTCCATCGCTGGCAGAAGGAGTCGATCATTGCCGTTGGCAACGTGATCGCCGTCGTCACCTGCGCCGGCTTCCCAGGCATCATCCCTCCCCATTGCTCGCGGACGAACTGACCTATCGCGCAATCGAACCCATTTCCCCGCTGCTCGTTCGCCGGAGATGGCCACGCGGGTTCTCTAGCCTTCCTCGCCCCGATCTACGGTCTCCAGGTACAACCGAAGGGCCGGAACGTCACCCCTGGTCGCATCCCACACATCATCCTGGTCAACGCTATCGTAGCCGTGGATCAAGTGATCCCTCATCCCGGCAATCTGCTTCCACGGGATGCCGGAGTGTCGAGCGCGGAACGCGGGTGAGAGACGCTTCGCCGCTTCGCCGAGCACGGCCAGCTCATAGAGGACCGCCGCCTGGGTCTTCGCATCTTCGAGGAAGGCCACGCGATCGAGCCCAGCCGTGAAGGCCGCGATGGCGTCAGCGGCAGCGAGCAGGTCGAGGATCGTCGCGCTATCACGCGGCATAGATCACACGGGCGGTCTCAAGGATGGCTCGTCGCCGAATCGGATTGCGGCTGCGCTCGATAGCCCGCCGGGTGATGAAATCGACACGTCGGCCGAGGGACGACTCGAGTTCCTGCGCGATCCCGATCTTGTCGAGCAAGCCCCATCCTGCGTCCTGCTCAAAGGTGACCAGCACGTCGACATCACTCTCCGGTCCAAAGTCCTCCCGCAGCACCGAGCCGAACACCGCCAGCTCCGCGATCTTCCATCGCTGGCAGAAGGCCGCGATCGCCTCCTCCGGAAACACGATCGCCGTCGTCATTGGCGCGTTCCCCATGGTCATCTATCCCGCTTCTCTAAAACCACAGATCGGCGGGCAAGGTGTCGTCGAGGTCGTCGGCGACATCGTCCGCGTCATCGACCGACTCTTCCTCGGGCGTCAGCAACGCGCTCCATCCAGCCCTAGCAAACATCTCACGCTCCAGCTTGTCCCCGGCCGCATCGCGTCAGTCTCATGGCCACGGTGCCCAGCCCGCTCCCGGCCATCTCCCGTGGGGAGCGTATCATTGCCAGCGTATCAAGAGAGTGGCGCTTGCGCCCCCAACCCGCATTCGCGCCCGACGCAACAAGAAGCGGAGAGCCATGAAGCTCATCAAGCAGGATCGCTCGGCGGCCACCCCAAGTATGTCGCCGATCTTCGAAGGGTCGGTCCAAACGCAAAATCTCGTCACCGATGACGATGCCCAGATCCTCCGCGTGACCGCCGTCACCTTCGAGGATGGAGCTCGGAACAAACGCCACCACCACACCACCGACCAGGTTCTAATCGTCACGCACGGCCGCGGTATCGTCGCGACCGACACCGAACAGCTTCACGTCGCGCCGGGTGACCTTATCCTCATCCTCGCCGGTGAGCGTCACTGGCACGGCGCCGAAGCTGGCCACGATTTCACCCATCTCTCCATCCTGACGCCCGGTCACATGACCATCGAAGAATAGATCGTCAAACCTGGTCCGGAGGATTCCCCCTCGGTCGTTTCGCTCATCGATAACCTCTTCCGCCGCGTTTTCCAAGGACGACCCGCTCCAAAGCCCGTCGATCGCTCGGAGCCGGGAGCGGCGCACCAGTCGCCGCGTCACCAATAGCCCCGCCTCCGTTGCCTTCTTGGCCGTTGTCCCAGCCGCGACGGTGTGCCAGAATGGGTGCATCCCCGCGACCGGAAGGGTAAGAATCCGAGTGCTGAGCGTCGACCCGGGGCGAGTCGACCGCCAGGATCGGTTTGGGTGAGGGGCGGATGAGTGGCGGGGAGGGGGACCATGTGCGAACCGGTGGTGGCAGTGACGACGTTCACAGGCCGTTGAGCCCTACCACATCTACGGCGATCGCTCCCACGGGGGCCTCACAGACCGCGCTGCCCCCGCTCCGTCAGGTCATGCGAGCCGCTTCCAAAGAGGCCTTCGCCCATCCCGCCGAGCACCATTTTTCGCGCCTCCTCTCGTATTACCGCATCCACTGGGTCTACGAGCCAACCACCTTCGCCCTCGCCTGGGCTCCCGATGGTCGGCCGTCCCAAATGTTTACCCCCGATTTTTACCTCCCGGAGCACCGGCTCTACATCGAGCTCACGACCATGCGCCAGCGGCTCGTCACCCGGAAGAACCGTAAGCTCCGCCGTCTCCGCGAGCTCTATCCCAATGTCCAAATTAAGCTCCTCTACCGGCGCGACTATCTCCGCCTGCTCGCTGCCTACCCCTGCCCCGAGCGACCCTCCGGCGACTGTCAGCTCGGACCCGTGGTCTTCTCCGAGACGGAGATCCAGACGCGCGTCCACGAGCTCGCGGCGGCGATCGCCTCGGATTTCCGCGTCACCTCCAGCCCCGTAGCGCAGCCACCGCTCCTCGTGATCGGCGTCGGGCGCGGCTCCCAGCGGTTCCTGGACGCGCTGACGGCTGCCCTCGCCTCGCACCATCTGGCGATCGAGACCGACCACGTCGATCTGACCCGCTACCGCACCATCGGCGGCGCCCCGCTCGTCCGCGTCCGCCGCGGTCCCCAGCTCGATCTCACAGGGCGGTGCGTTCTCCTCGTCGAGGACATTGTCAGCACCGGTCTCAGCCTTGGCTACCTCGCCGCCTGGCTTCGCCGCCGCCATGTCGCCGGCCTCGAGATCTGCACGATGCTCGACCGGCGCTCGACCCGGCTCGTCGATATCCCCATCCGCTACGCCGCCTTCGACGCCCCGTCCGATCTTCTCGTCGGCTTCGGACTCAATCTTCACCGCAAGTTCCGAGATCTCCCATTCATCGCCGCGGTGGAAACCTCCCAATCTTGATAAACCGGTGAACCGGCGGTCTCGTCCATCCCCGCCCTCAGCAATCGCTGGCGAGCGGACGAGGCGTCCAGCCGAGCCCCCGCCGAAAGAGCGACCGGCGCCACGGTGGCTCCCCAACAGCAAGGTGTCGCGCCCGTATAATGCGCGTGAACCAGATCAAGCTTGGCGCCGGCGGAAACCACCGGCTCTCATGCCGCGAGTCGGCATCGACCGTCCGCTCCGCTCCGCGAGCACGCCCGCACCGTCCATACTCCGGGGACGACGACGCGAACGACATGATGATCACCAGGAAGGGGACGACGATGGCGCGCACCGCCGCCGGCGATAACGAGTCCCAGCCCGTTAAGCTCTGGTCCTGGCCGAAGGTTGTGTTTCTCTACCCCACCCTTATCGCCGCACTCGCCGCCGGCATCGGGTCCACACTCTGGTCGGGAGGAGCAACGACCTGGGGCACCCTCTTCCTGATCGTCTTCTTCGTCAACATCCTGATCATGGCCTTCGATTTCCCGCGCACCGCCTCGCTTAACCTCTTTCTGGTGGTGATCGTCATTATCCTCGCCGCCGTCCTCGTTAATCAGCACCTCGTCGTCTTTCTCCCGTTTCTCCGGAACCTAACGGACGGCATCGCCCCCCAAGCCAACCGCCAGTTCTACTTTCTCATCGCCGGCAGTCTCGCCTTCGTCTACCTGGTCGCCCTGATCATTGACTTCCGGTTCGACTACTGGCTCGTCCAACCGAATGAGCTCATCCACCGTCAGGGTCTGCTTGGCAACGTCAGCCGCTATCCCGCTCCTGGGTTGGAGCTCCAAAAAGAGATCACCGACGTCTTCGAATACTTTCTCTTCGCCTCCGGTCGCCTCGTCATCCAACCGACGCGCGGCCCGGCTATCGTCCTCGAGAACGTCTTCCGCGTGAATGAAAAGGAGCGCCGCATTCGCGCCCTCCTCGACGCCCTCAACGTCGAGATCACCACCCAGGATCGCGTCGTCACCAACTACTGAACGGTAGAATGCGGCCGCTCGACGTCGCATCCTTGAACGGTCCAGTGACATGACATAATGAACTTCATCGAACGCGAGCTCGAATGTCGGTAGGAGAGGTTAGTACCGGTGAGGTCAGTTCCTCACCACCCCTACGGCCCGTGTGGTGATAGCCCCCCTTAAACCGAGAAGGCGGCCTCTGGGCCGCCCACTCGGTGCTCGTGCTCGGAGTCCGAAAGGGGTGTGTAGGGGTACTCGGTGGCTCCAGATGTCGGGCCGCCTCCCCGGTGGAGCCAAGTGGGGCGAACGGCGTGCGTGAGCCGGATCGCGGCGCACGAAAGGGGCGGATCCGAGCAGCGACGGCGGCCGTTGAGGGGGCCAGGTGCCCATTCCCTCGTGCCTCGCCCTAGAGCAAGCTTCATGCCAACCTCGCTCGGGCGGTCGCGCCCGCCACCGCGCGCCTCTACAATGGCGCTGCGCGAGCCCGGTGCGCCAGGGCTACCGCGAGACCCTTCGCGCGCTCTCCCGCGACACCGTACTATCTCGACTAACTCGCGCTCGATCCTTCTCAACAGCACAGCGCGGGTGTCCTCCATCCGTGCCATGCGCCACCATCTTTGGAACAGCAATGCGCCCTCACGCGTCGTACGATCAACCATTTGCCTGGTGGGGACCGCTCTGGAGCCCGCCCAAGGTTCACGGCATCCTTGACCTCATTAAGGATGACGTCCTCTCGGCTGAGACTGCCGCTCTCCTCTGGGCGCTCCTCGCACGACGCGCCTCGCTCGTCGTTGTCGCCAATCCAAGCGGTGCCGGCAAGACGACCCTCCTCACCGCCCTTCTTGCGTTCCTCCCGCTCGATACCCATCGCCTCTACCTCCGCGGCTGCTATGAACCTTTCGCCTTCCTCAACGATCCCGCGATCGACCCCACCAAGACGGTCCTCCTCGTCAATGAGATCAGCGCCCATCTTCCTGCCTATCTCTGGGGGCCCGGCGTCTCTCGGACACTCGATGCGACTCGCCTCGGCTTCACGCTCGCCGCCACCGCCCATGCCTCCAGCCCCACGGCGTTCGTCCAAACCCTGACTGGCTACCCGCTCCGCCTGCGACCTGAGGAGATTGCGGCCATCGACCTCGTCGTCGTCCTCGACGCGCGGATCGATGGCGCGACCGTCCGTCGCCAATTGCGAACGGTCGCCGCGCTCAGTCCGACGGGCGGCGGCGGGTTGAACGTCGACGTCCTGGCCGAGGTCGCCCGTGGCTCGTCGTCTCGCCTCGATATCCCTCGTAGCGTCAGCGTCCTCCGCCGGCTCACCGGGCGCGGCAGTAATGAGCGCCTCGCCCGTGAGCTGGCCGAGCGCGCCGCGGATCTGAACGCGCTCCTTGCATCGCCCCACGCGGTCACCCGTGAAACGTTCGGTGCCCTCAGTCGCGGCTGGGAAGCCACCGAAGGCATCAGCTAAAATGGGCAGGAACGCCTGTCTGCGGGGACACGCCTAGCCGGATGGGCAGGCCGTCCCGCCTTGACAGCGCGCCGCCCGCCCCGTGTAGCATGCCTGAGCCGCGGACAGCGTCTTCCTCCCGCGCACGACCCCAACAATTCGCGCCTCCCGTTTCACACCAGTCTCCTGACCGAGATTCACCGCCGGCGCCGACCGGCATCGAGGTATCAACCGCATGACATCATCCGCCACGACCCCCGCGCCACAAGCCGATGCTCCCCGACCGGCGACGCTTGGTGAGCTTCGCGCCAGCGAGTACCAGCCCCGGACCGTGCGCGAGGAAATGCGCGCAAACCTCATCGCCAAGATCCGTCGCGGAGACGCCCTTTTCCCCGGCATCGTCGGCTACGATCAGACCGTCATTCCCCAGGTCGAGAACGCGATTCTCTCGGGACAGGACATCATCCTCCTTGGCGAGCGCGGCCAAGCCAAGACCCGGCTCGCCCGCAGCCTCGTCAACTTGCTCGACGACGCGATCCCCATCGTGGCCGGCTCCGAGATCAATGACGACCCGCTCCAACCCGTCTCCCGCTTTGCCCGCGACCTCGTTGCCGAGCGCGGCGACGAGACCCCGATCGAATGGATCGGCCGCGACCGCCGCTACGGTGAGAAACTCGCTACCCCGGATACCACCATCGCCGACCTCATTGGCGAGGTCGATCCGATTAAGGTCGCCGAGGGACGCTACCTGTCGGATGAGCTGACCATCTCCTACGGCCTCGTTCCTCGCACCAACCGCGGCATTTTCACCTTGAACGAGTTGCCCGATCTCGCCGAACGCATCCAGGTCGGTCTCCTCAACATCATGGAGGAGCGCGACGTTCAGATCCGCGGCTACAAGATTCGCCTCCCGTTGGATGTCTTCGTCGTCGCCTCCGCCAACCCCGAAGACTACACCAACCGCGGCCGGATCATTACGCCGCTGAAGGATCGCTACGGGTCTCAAATTCGGACGCACTATCCCGAGACGATCGACCTCGAAATGGACATCATGGCCCAGGAGAGTGTCAGCTTCCCGACGGATGGGGTCCAGGTCACAGTCCCCACCTTTATGAAGGAGATCGTCGCCGAGCTGACCCACCTCGCCCGCCGCTCGCACGATGTCTCCCAGCGCTCGGGCGTCTCCGTCCGGATGAGCGTTGCCAACTATGAGAACCTCGTCTCCAACGCAACCCGTCGCGCCATTCGCCTCGGCGAGAAGCAGGTCGCCCCCCGTGTCTCCGACCTAAGCGGCCTCATGGCCTCGACCACCGGTAAGATCGAGCTGGAAGCGATGGGCGAGGTCCGCGAAGACCAGATCGTCGACAAGCTCATCCAGAGCGCTGTCGTCACCACGTTCAACCGCTACTTCTCGGTCCGCCAGTTCGAGCGGCTGGTTCTCGCCTTCGACAACGGCCTCGGGGTCGAGGCGTCGGACATGATGCCCGCCATGGACTACGTCCACCAGCTCAGCCACCTCGACGGCATGGGCGACGCCGTCGGCAAGCTTGGGGTCGGCGGCAACCCCGCCGCGGTCGCGTCGGCCGTCGAGTTCGTCCTCGAAGGGCTCCACCTCAATCGACGCCTGAACAAGGACACCGGCCGCGGCCCGGCCCGCTACCACCGCTAGACTGGCGTCTGCGGAGTGATGGAATCGCCTACCCGCGGCTGACCTCGTATGCCGCCGGACGCCTTCGCGACGCCGCGGTCCTCGACCCGTCCGTTTCCAGTCCTCGTACCCGGAGGCTCCGATGCCCCTCTACCGCTCCGGCTCCCGCTACTCCCGGTGGGACGGCACGCAGCAGATCGACGCCCTCGACGCCGACGAGCTGATGCGCGCCATGTCCGACGACCTGATGCAGGACGGCGACCTCGATCGCGCCCTGCAGCGCCTCTTCCGCTGGGGATTTGAGCGGCCCGATGGCGAGCACGTCCCCGGTCTCCGCGAGCTGATGGAGCGTCTCAAGGAGCGGCGCCAGGACCAGCTCAACCGCTACGATCTCGGCTCCGTCCTCGACGATATCAAGGAGCGCCTCGCCCAGATCCTGGACGCCGAACGGACCGGCATCGAGCGCCGCCTCGCCGAAGCGCGCGGGAGCGAGCAGGACGCCCAGGGCGGGCCAACGGAGCAGCAGGCCGCCGAACCGGCCAACCAGACTGGCGACGGCGGCCAATCTGCTCAAGCCAGCACGTCTGGCGGCGCGCCCGGCCGTGGCGAGAGCCCACCCGACTCCACGCGTCAGGCCAGCGCGCAACCCGGTGGCGATCCCTCCGGTGCCGCGGGCGGCGCTCCTGATCCAGACCTCCAGCGCATGTTGGAGCAGATCGCCGCCAAGAAGCTCGACCAGCTCGACAACCTCCCTGACGACCCCGGCGGCGCCATCCGTGAGCTGCACGAGTACGAGTTCATGGACCCCGACGCCCGCCGCCAGTTCCAGGAGTTGCTGGCGATGCTCCAGCAGCAGGTCCTGCAGGCGACCTTCCAGGGGATGCAGCAGGCGCTCAGCGAGATGACACCGGACGACGTCGCCGAGATGCGCCAGATGATGCGCGAGCTGAACGAGATGCTGGAGGCCCGCCAGCGCGGCGAGGACCCCAATTTCGAACAGTTCATGCACAAGTGGGGCCACTTCTTCGGCCCCGAGGTCAAGAGCCTCGACGACCTCCTGGAACATATGCAGCGCCGCATGAGCGCCATGCAACAGATCATGGAGAGCATGTCATCCGAGCAGCGGGGCGAGCTGCAAGGGATGATGCAGGCGGCCCTCCAAGACGAAGGGCTCCAAGCGGAAATGTCCCGCCTCGGGCAGAACCTCGGGCAGATGACCACGCCGGACGACTGGCGCAACCGCTACAGCTTCTCCGGCGACGAATCCCTCTCCTTGACCGAAGCGATGCGGATGATGGATCGCCTCAAGGACTACGATCAGCTCGAAGAGCAGCTCCGCGATGTCCGCGATTGGTCCGATCTCGCCAACCTCGACGACGACAAGATCCGCGACCTGCTCGGCGACGAAGAGCATGAGCAGATGAGCCAGCTCCAGCAGATGACGCGTCTCCTCGAAGACGCCGGCTACATCCGCAAGACCCGCCGTGGGTATGAGCTGACCCCCCAAGGTGTCCGCAAAATTGGCGAGAAAGCCCTAACCGACATCTTCCACGACCTCAAGCGCGATCGCCTCGGTCAGCACGAGCTCGACCGCGCCGGTGGCGCCGGCGACCGCACCGACGTCACCAAAAGTTACGAGTTCGGCGATCCCTTCCTGCTCGATCTGCCCAAGACTGTCATGAACGCGGTCCAGCGCGGCGGCGTCGGCTCACCCGTCAAGCTCGATCCCCGCGACTTCGAGGTCTACCGGACCGAGTACACCACCCGCTCCGCCACCGTCCTCATGGTCGACATGAGCCGCTCGATGCTCTACAACGGCTGCTTCAACGCCGCCAAGAAGGTCGCCCTCGCCCTCGATTCCCTCATCCGCGGCAAGTACCCTCGCGATCACCTCAGCATCATCGGCTTCTCCTACCTCGCCCAGGAGATCAAGACCGCCGACCTGCCGACCCTCGACTGGAACGAGTACAACTACGGCACCAACATGCAGCACGGCTTCCAGCTCGCCCGCCAGATCCTCGGCCGCGAGAAGGGCAGCAACCGTCAGATTATTGTCATCACCGACGGCGAGCCGACCGCCCACTTCGACAACGGCCACGTCCGCTTCAGCTACCCACCGACGCCGCGCACCTTCCAGGAAACGCTCAAGGAAGTCATCCGCTGCACCCGCGACGGGATCACGATCAACACCTTCATGCTTGAGCGCTCTCCCTACATGGTCCAATTCATCAACGATCTGATGAAGATCAACGGCGGCCGCGTCTTCGTCGCCACGCCGGATCGCCTCGGCGAATACATCCTCGTCGACTACGTCGCCAACAAGCGCAAGTGGATCGGCTAGACCGCCGCATTCGACGCGACCGTGCCGATCGCGACGCGGCCATTCCTGCCCCCGGTGTTGAGCGCCGCCATGCCTTGGCTCGTCCAACCGGGCGCTGCGCCCGGCGGCAGCCATGCGAGGGGACGCGACGGCCGTGCCACCGATGGATCCGGTTGCGATTGGGGAACGCAGCGCAGCCGGGGACCACAAGGCGGTGACCGGGCCGCGGCTCCTTTCTGCCATGGCTCATTGCTCGGCTCCGAGTGGCCGAGGCGAACGCCAGACGCCAAACGGTCCCGCCTGGCAACGACGCCTCGTCCGGACACTCCACCCGAAGCGTGCGACGGCCGGCTGGAACAACGAACAACCCTCCGTCCAGACGCTATGACGGGGCCCTTGACGACCGGAACGCCTGGCGGCTGTCTCCCTACTCGACGGAACGTCCGAACGTAGCCCGTCGAAACGCCACGCTCGATTGAAGGATGCGACGAGTCGGAGGGCGCGGGATGTACGGCACGAATCCGCGCATGACCTCCGGCAATCCGGCCACGTTCAATCACCCGACGCCTTGGTGGGTTGTTCCCTGGCGTCGCACCGGGCAACGGCGACGACCTCGCCCCGATTCCTGGAGAGGGTTCCCCCCACGCGACCACCGCCCCTCGCCCGATCTCGGGCGTTCGCGGGCGTGACCCGCGCCGCCGCCGGCTGCCCGACCGCATCGGCCACCAGGTGCCGCCGCTGCCGCACCGGCCGCTCCCTTCGGACAACCCGCTGGAGGGTCCGCGGCGGTAGGGGAGGAGCATTCCCACCGACGACAACACCGCCGGGGCTTGCCCCGTCCCCGCAGCTACGATTCAAATATGGTCCGCTCGCTGCCCCTGGCCGCCGCCGCGCCTCGCACGCCTCCACTCGGGCCAACGTGGCGCTCCCGGGCGCTCTCAGTGCGTCGGCTGTCGCGTCGCTGTGGTTGCCGGCCGTGGCGTTGGTCGTGGTCGGCGTGCGTTCCCCGCCGGGGACGGCGACGCCACGAGGGGGGCGGACCGTTCCGCCCCCCTCGTCTCGTCGGCTCGTCGGGCATGGGCGCGTTAGCTGACGAAGGCGAAGTCGCCGTCCTCGCCGCTGACCGGCGAGAGGGCCGTGCCGGCGTCGATGGTGATCCCCGTGTCCTCCATGTCTGAGCGCTCCTTTCGTTCCCGTCGTGGAGGCCAGACCGTTCTGGCTCTGCCCCCATTCCACCAGGGAGCGCTGCGCCCGGCTGCCAACCGGTTGACAGCGATCGTGCCAATCGGATGATCGTCTGTCCCCCGGTGGTGCCTCATGCTGTAGGAGTGGTCGCCGAGTGGCGCGGCCGCGGCGCAAAGACCCAGGAACGGAACGGAGGAATCCCATGGGCACCCGGATCGTGCGGCTCACGCGGACCACCCTCGGCGCGTTCGGCGTCACCGCGCTGCTCGGCCTCGCCGTGCTGACGGCCGCCGCCCCCGCCGGCGCCGCCACGGGCGACCAGGTCGTCCCCATCGACGACCTGGTCGTCCCCATCGGCGACGACGGCCTCCGCGACGCCCCCCCGGTGGGGTACTACGACAGCGACGGCGACGGCCTCCTCGACGCCGACGAGGTGGGGACCTACGGCACCGACCCGCACGCCTACGACACCGACGGCGACGGCAACCGCGACGGCTGCGATGGCGACCCGCTGGTGCCGAGCCAGCCGGAGGGCTGCATCTCGACGCCCTAGTGCTGAATCAGGCGACCTCCTGGAGCATGACCAAATGCTCGTCGAGCGAACACGCGAAGGCGGCGCAAACGCGGCTCTCCAGTTCTTGGGCGGTGAGGAGCCGGGCTGGTTCGGCGATGCG